>Ga0214477_100476_pt1 | contig 27817 bp, 25 predicted proteins | sample M1_20Mar14CPVII9_FD_165058 | JGI IMG/M metagenome (GOLD analysis project Ga0214477, IMG submission 165058) | Marine eukaryotic communities from Monterey Bay, California, United States - M1_20Mar14CPVII9sort6BwellC16 | ecosystem: Environmental > Aquatic > Marine > Unclassified | place: USA...
TATGACCGTGGCTCACCCATCAAAATACTTCACAAGTACCCCAAAGAAGCTTATTCAACTTGAGCTGATGCCTTTGGTGCTGTGGTCATTGTGTGATAGTCAAACGTGCGTTTTCTCAGGCGTTTTGCTGCAATCCGAGGGGAAAACGTGATTTGGTTGCACAGTTTCATCAACAGGCAGTATCAAAGCAGCTGTCTGACAATGTATCACCAAAATGCCGAGGTATACAACCATTCTTCTTCTTATATATTGGTCATTAATAGTTTGTATTTCATTGATTGTATAAGCAATGATGAAAATTTGAGTGAGTTGTTATTCAGCAGTTGTTAGAATATACAGAGCTTATGTTGGTAGTTAGTCATGTTAATCATTTTCTAGTGTTGACTTTAATTGGGAGCAAGAGCTTTCAATGCAGCTGCTTGCTCCTCTGTAATTATTCCCTTTGTTAAGCCCACAGAAATGATATCATTACTGACCTCTTTTCCTTCATTATTAATACTCTGACACATTGTCTTTTCCAACACACTATCAAGTTCCTTCATTTGGTGGAAGAAACCTGGATCAACACCCTTTGCTCCACCCTCTGGGATTTTAAATAGGTATGCTGTAGCGCGTGCAGCATCCTTTGCTGAAACATTATTGTTCACAAAGTAATCACACCATATTGCTGCATCAACCATGAGTGGTACACATAGTATAGAATCCATGCATCGAGTATATGTTACCATTGTATGCGGACTGCCTAGAAATCCAAGTGATGTGTATTCCACAAAGTCACGCTTTTCATCACCAATGTATGGGCAATACATAACAGACACCTTGTGGTCAAGATCATTCTCCTCCCATGGACCAAAGATGTTTGATTTGACACGCATCTTAGCATTCAATGTCTTTTTTGTAGTTAGATTGAGCATGTCATTATTACCCAAATGATTTGAACTTGCAATAACACGAGGGGAGAGACCTAATGCACGTAGATACTCCACCGCTGCAGTTTTGAACTTTGTCTGACCAGCTTTGTAATCAGTTCCAAGACAATATGCTCGTTTTGTTGAGATGGGTCCAAACTTTTGTAGTGTAGAAGACCCAGACTTGCGATATGTTTCATCAAAGAGACTAGTCATTGCTGATGATAGAGTATTCTGTGATCCACCATTAACGAAACTACACCCCTCAAGAGCTGCAGCAGCTGCATATAACATACTAGGCGAGATGTCATCATTATTCAACTCATCATAAATGGCATCGAGGAGCTCATCTGCAGACTTGTATTCAGGTGCATCTGATGGTCTTTCAACAGAAGCCGACCAAATAACAGTTATATGCCCAGTTACATTATTCTTCTCTTTCCAAGTACGAATATCTCTACGAATACGTTCCAATCGTGATAATGTTGTTGCATTATCTTCCCCCGATACTACATTTGTTGCTGTTTCATGTTGTGATTCACCAATAAATGATGGATCAAAAACTCCCTCCATGATGTCAGTCTTATCCATCTCATCTCGAACTTGCCTAACTAAGTCAGGTTCTAATACACGACAATCATATAATGCCTGACCTAATTTTGTTGATCTAATATCCCAACCACCAACAATTGCATTATTTGCATTTGCAAGTCCTGATATGCGACCTTGGTATCCAACTCCGCCGTGTATACCACGAGGTGGAATTTGTGTTAAACAACCAAACCAATTGGCAGATATCCGTCCAGTAGAAGATGTTTCCCATGATAGATTTTGACGATTGACAATTTGACCTTGAGTGGAAGGAAGGAGTTTATAATTTTGATTTTGAGATTAATTAACATGAGACAATATATTATACTCAAAATAGTACAACTCACCGGCCAGCAGAGTTACCCCATTATTACCTCCTAGACCGACGATTAATATTCCCGCAGAGACTTGCATAGTAGAGCCGTCACTCATCGTCTAAATAAATGAAAGCAATGAGGTCGTCAGGCAGGGTCTCAGCAGGTATCTTCTCAGTTCTTAGTCGAGGCATAAGCAAGCTAGTGGTTATCAGTAAAAGGCTGCAATTATTCCATCCCGTAGTAGTATGATATAGTGCGATATAGTTAACAGAGTGGAAGTTATATTAGAGTTTAAAGAATCAGTCTCTACTAACAATATTATAATACATGTTCCCTCGAAGTCTACAACATATAAAAAGTCAAAGTAGTACCAGCAGCTGTACAGCGTGGCTAAGATGCATTGCTTTTACATAATATCAGCTATATTATTTCTATTGATTATCAATCATGATGTTCAAGCTTTTACAAGCTCTACAAGAAGATTAACAAGTATAAGACGTACACATACAAATTATATCAAACATTCATACAACAATATACAACGACATTCAACAAGTACAGACACGGATGAAGATCTCCAGATCGTTGTGGATACAACTGGGATGCCTACAATTGAAAATGATATGATTATAGACAATGAAAAAGAGATTATTATTGCAGAAGATGCAGACAAAACATATCAAAGAGGATTAGCAACTATTGCTTTTATAACGTTACTCTTTGCAAGCAATAGTCCAGCCTTACATTCAGCGTTTACAAAAGTTGAAGCAATACCGCCGGTTCTATTAATAAATGCATTAGTTACTTGTATTGGATTAGTTGGTGTTGTCTCTCTTTCACCATTTCTTGGCAAAATTGTTCCAGATCCTTCAAAGAGCACTTCATTGTCACAAGCTAATACAGATACTTTGTCATTCAGCGACTTTATACAATCACCATCTACAATTGCCGGAGCAGAGCTTGGACTTTGGAAGACGCTAGGAACAACAGCTAATATATATGGACTTTCAATGACCTCTTCAGATCACGGTGCATTTCTCATACAATTGACAACACTAATAGTTCCTGTTGTGCAAGGTTTGTCGGGAGTACCAATACCAAGCAGGATATGGACGGCAATATGCTTTGCACTAAGTGGTGTGTACATGTTCACACAAGATCCAACACAGAGCGATTGCTCATCAGTGAATGGTGATCTATTATGTGCTTTTGCAGCCGTATTCTATGCTTGCTTCATATGATCTACGACTTTTTAAATTTGGCAAAGAGGTATCCACGGATGCTTTGATTACAACAAAAATGGTTACACAGTCTCTACTTTCTATTGGTCTGCTTCTTCTTTTGGGAAGACAAGAAACGTTTGATTTTATATCACAAGCATCTTATCATGACTTGGAACTAGTGGGTCTCGTTTCACTGTGGTCGGGCCTAGCTGTTAATTGCTTAGCACCATTTTTGCAGGTCAGTGGTCAACAGGCAGTTGGACCAGCACGAGCCCAAATCTTATATGCTAGTCAACCATTATGGGCTTCGATAATGGGCTTCTTCTTTCTTAATGAACAATTTGGATATGAAGGTATTTTGGGAGGTACCGCCTTCCTTAGTGCCATGTTTTTAGCAGCAACAAGTGAGGTACCTGATCCCGATTGCGGCGTACAAGAGTGTGAGGTTTGACTGAGAAGTATTTCGATTCAATATCTCTAAATTAGTACCCTCATCAGTTCCGTAGACTACCACCAATTGGTGTTGTTTCTTGATGGTCAAGCTCCTTGGCAGCCACAACATCGGCGAGTTCTTGTTCTGCCATATCTTGTGCTTCACGGATCTTCTTTGAAGTGATGTACTCATAAAGATGAAGAAGACAACCAAAGACAAGCCATGACCAGAAACATGCAATCTGAAGTTCAGATCGCTTAGCGGAGTATCAAAATGGCTTGAATAGAGCCATGGGCATCTTCTTTTCACTTAGATGACCATTTCCCTAGAGTCACGGTATATTGAGTTTGTATCGTACAAAGTTAGTATTTGTGATGACTACACGTGGCAGCACATGAAAGATGACTCACACTCGAGCTCACAACTCACACATCACACAAATACTCTATCATGAAGACCGCCTCTTTCTTTGCTACTATCATCAGCTCTGCCGCCGCATTTGCACCTGCAACAACTAACTCTTTCACTCGTAACATGTCTGCAAATTCCGTACCGTTAGCAAATGGCGCAATGTCATTCAACCGTGTTTGCCGTGAGGTATGTTTTGTCTATTTATTATTTTTCAACTCAATGTAGTGGTAGGTAGGTAGAATCTACTATTATAGCACGCATTGCATATGTTCGGTGTTTGATGATCTTTCATGAAAATATAAATCTTCTTGTTAGATCGTCGCGAAATGTTGAGTTCTAATTGCATGCACAATTCTCACGACGATATATCATCTAACAAATATTATATGCATTTACCATTCTTTCTTATCAACAAACACATGTACAACAAATCAATAGTGGAGATGCAAGGTATGTAATAAGGAACTTATCTATCATCTGATGTTTTCAATATATCATCATGCTAATATAATACTCATTGCAATTGAACTCTAATAGTACACTGGTGATAAAGCTACCTCTGAATCACTCGAGGCTATTTCCAAGCTTGTTGATGAATACCTCCCTGAGATTAAGAAGGCTTCAAAGGATGTTACCGTAAACCGTTTGGTCTGTGGTGCCTGTCTTGACTTCAAGTTGATGACCACTGTGAGTTTATATGTATGTGATATGTTAATGAGTATACTAATGTGGCTCTTGTAATCTAATACTTTGCTTATCTACAACTCAAGGTTCCATTGGGCGACTTTGGCCCTTGGGAGGAGAGCGGTCATGCTCCTGAAGCTGAGTTTCTTGAAAAGTTAAAAGCTATCGATGGTGTGAGTCAAGTTGAAACCCAAACGATTACCAACATGGAGATCTAAATGAAACAACTGGAGAAGATATGTTGTGATTGTGATGCAAGAAGAATGGCTATGAAAAAGATAATATGTGGGTAATTGCTGATCAGTAGACGACACGTACAAATGTCGATGGAGTTGCAGTATCGAGAGAGGCAGAGAGAGAGAAAAAAACAAGTAATGCTAGCGATATTATTTTAATGGACTAGATATACCACAAAGAGAAACGATGATGCAGTTTGATATGTACATGAAAATTGCGAGATATCAATCAATTGATTTGTGCATACAAACCTACTGTACATGATATTTATATCAATGATTCTAGAAGATATTACATACCGATGATTCAAGAAGATAGAAAGATATCTCACCTCTCTAGAGAGATGAAGATTCATCCCCTCCTCCGCCATCGCTCTAGTTATTTGATCACTCGCTCCTTAACTATTGAACATTGTACAACATGCAATGTTGTTACCCCCTACAACGTTTAGGTTTTAGGCTCTCCAATTTTAGGATTGGTATCTTCGGTTTTGAAAGTGAAGTACTGGATACCATCAAAATGGCAGTTTACAATAATATTGATTTTGTTGAATGTGTGAAGTCAAATATCTACAGATATCTCTAGTATTTAATAGGCTGATAACAAAGAAGAAGGCGTAGGATAGCGCGTATATTGTGGTCGATAAAAATCTAAAACAGCTGCGGCTCTACACTATACAAATAGCGTTTTTTTTCCCTATCAAAGTAGGTATACCGTTACATCAACAATTGAGTGAACAACTACAACCATGCACATTAAAGAGATCGTTGTTGACGGTTTCAAATCGTATGCTCATCGTACAGTTATTGCTGGGTAAGTTTTAGTTTGTGTGTGCAGTTTTTGTTGCCCTATCGGCTATTAATATTTTTCTGTTATCATCATCTCACATGAACCACTCTCAATCTTCTCCATTATTACAACAGCTTTGACCCACACTTTAATGCAATCACCGGTCTCAACGGATCTGGTAAATCCAACATTCTCGATTCGATATGTTTCGTCCTAGGTATTACGAACCTATCCCAAGTACGTGCCGGTAACCTCTCCGAATTAGTATACAAACAAGGTCAAGCGGGCGTTAATAAGGCAAGTGTTACCATTGTATTTAATAATGAAGATGAATCAACAAGTCCTGTGGGATATGAACAATGTAAGGAAGTTAATGTTACACGGCAGGTACTTATTGGTGGGAAGAGTAAATATTTAATTAATGGACGTAACTCGCCTGCGGGGCAGGTTGCGAATTTATTTCATTCGGTACAGTTGAATGTTAATAATCCACACTTTCTTATTATGCAAGGTGAGTATTACAATTTGTATATGTGTGGGGGATATTATTGTTTACAGACTGTAAATCTCTAATTATATATTATTCTTCTACTCTATAATAAAAGGTCGCATCACCAAGGTTCTCAATATGAAACCGGGAGAGATTCTTGGTATGGTTGAGGAGGCAGCAGGAACACGCATGTACGAGAATAAGAAGACCTCAGCTATTAAAACAATTGAGAAGAAACAAATGAAGGTTGATGAGATTAATTCAATCCTATCCGAGGAAATTACCCCCACCCTTGAACGATTACGTGGTGAGAAGCAGCAGTATCTCAAATGGAGTAAGAATAATGCCGATATTGAAAGGATTGAACGGTTTGTGGTGGCAAGTGAATATGTCTCGGCGAATAGTATTCTTAGTAAGAATTCTGAGGATGTAGCCAAGATGGAGGAAGAGGTATCAATGCATGATGAAACGATGCGTACTGCACGTGAGGAAGTGGCGGCGAAGGAGGAGGAGATTGAAAAGTTAACCCAAGAGATGAATAGTGAACTTGAATCGTCACATAATGATGCCAAGGAAGATGAGGGGACTAAGTCAAAGGATCTTGTTAAGGCCACATCGGCATGGGAGAATAAGAAACTTGCTGTGGCAAGTGCCACAAAGGAGTATGAAGAGGCACAGTCTGCCGTGTCCGAATCGAAGGATGCCGTGATTGAAATGGAGAAGAAAACATCAGATAAGATCGCTGCCATTCAAAGGGCTAAGGATGAGGCCACTGATGCCGAAGATAATTTGGCTCGGCTTCAAACTGAGTACCAAAATATGTGTGCTGGTATTAGTTCTGAAGAGGGAGATGAAGGTCGGACGTTACCTGATCAGATTAGTAAGGCTCACAGTGATGCCAATAATGCCGAGGCCAAGGCAAAGCAAGCACAAATGAAGATTGATCACCTTGGCAAGTCGTTGAAGGTAAGTATTACCAGTGTATATATTCTATTCATGCTTTTGATGCGCATTTCTTACAAAATCACTCTTGATGTCCATTTTGTCCCCAGTCTGTTGAGAAGGACATGAAAAAGGAACAATCATCAGCGGCAAAGTTGTCAAAGAAGAGAGATACAACTGCCGAAAAGGTGGAGGGTTTACGCTCAAAGCTTTCCAAGACCGGCTTCTCTGAGACTGAGTTCAATACACTCGATAATGAGAAGATTGAGTTGGAAAACTCTGTGTCCATACTTCAAGAGAAGGTTGACACTCTTTCGGCTCAGCTTGAGGGTAGACTTGCGTTCAACTACAGTGACCCAGTTCGTGGTTTTGACAGGTCAAAAGTGAAGGGCTTGGTTGCTCGTCTTATTAATGTTAAGGTTCCCAAAAACTCAACAGCGCTTGAAGTTGTTGCTGGAGGTAAGCTCTACCAGGTTGTGGTTGATGAAGCAATCACTGGAAAGGCGTTGCTAAACAATGGCAAGCTTCAGAGACGTGTTACCATCATCCCTCTTGATAAAATTGTACCAAGGAGAGTATCCTCGGCTGCCGTAGACAGAGCCTCATCAATGGCCAAGGACCTCAACACCACCGCACAGCCCGCAATTGAACTCGTTGGATTTGATGAGGAAGTGCGCAACGCCATTGAGCATGTATTTGGATCGACTCTTGTAGTTGATGGAATGAAGGCTGCCAACTCTATCTGTGATGCTACCAAAACTAGGACTGTTACGCTTGATGGAGATGTTTACGAACCTTCTGGTCTAATCTCAGGAGGGTCCAAGGATAACCTTGGCTCAACTCTGTCAAAGATTTCTCAATTGACAGTCGCATCAAAAGAACTCAAGGAAAAGACCAAGAGGTTGGATGTAATCGTGAACAAGTTGGAGAGTATGTCATCACAGTCGAAGAAATTCGAGAAGCTAAGTGTGGAGCTCGAACTCGCCACATCTGAACTTGCCGCGGTTGAGAAGCACATCTCTCAGACTTCATATGGTATGCTAAAAGATAAGTTTGATGCCATGAAGCAGGAAATCTCAGATGCCACCGACGAAATTGAGAGTATGGATAAGACGAAGGATGAAAAGTGGGCACTCTACAACGAGCTTAAGGAGAAGGAGGCACAATTAACCCAGGATAGGGAGAAGAGATTGAAGGACGTTGAGACCAAGGTGCAGGAAGCAAAGGAGCTTGTTGTTTCAAAGGAGAATGCTGCCAGAGAGGTATGTTACATGAAGTGTATTTGTTATCTTGTTGTTTGCATGATCGTATACTCACGTCTTATGCACCCTTTTCAATTATTAGGCCGAGGTTCAGTCACAAGAGCTCGACCTTGAAATGAAGAGCTCACAATCAGATGTCGAAGCTGCAAAGGAGGCTGTCATCGTGGCTGAGAAAGCATTAGACGCCGCTAAAGAGGAAGAGGCAAGCTTCGAAATGAAGGTAGGACAGCTAAAGGCTGTATGGGAAGAGGCAAACGCGCTTCTTGATGATCTCGAGAAGAAACTAAAGACTTGCTCGCAAGAGCTTGGTGCTTTGTCTAAAGAGAAGGCAAAGCTCACAAAGAAGGCCGAGACAGCCGAAATTGAAGGAAAGAAAATGGCCATCAAGATATCCAAGTTCCATTCCGAGCATGCCAAGGCTGAGAAGTTCTTGAAGAGTATGATGAATAAGCATGCTTGGATTGAGACAGAGAAGGACGCATTTGGCATAGCTGGAGGAGATTATGATTTTGAAGAGACCAACCCAGAGGAGATGAGCAGACATCTCAAGGGTTTGCAAGCTGAACAAACCTCACTTGTAAGTATACATTGTATGCCCTGTAGATAAATCTTCAACTTCACTAACAATCACACGCTTAACCTCAATTTACTTTTACACAGGCAAAGAAAATTAACAAGAAGGTAATGGGTATGATTGAAAAGGCGGAAGGAGAATACACTGAACTTCTCCGCAAGCGAAAGGTTGTTGAGAATGATAAGAAGAAAATTGAAACTGTGATAGAGAACTTGGATGTGAAGAAGAAGGTCGAGCTTGAGCGCACTTGGAAGAAGGTCAACAAGGACTTTGGATCGATCTTCTCAACGTTGTTGCCTGGATCAAATGCCAAGCTTGAGGCTCCAGATGGCATGGAAGTATGGGAAGGACTTGAGGTTAAGGTAGCCTTTGGAGATATATGGAAGCAAAGTCTTAGTGAGCTGAGTGGAGGACAACGATCGTTGATTGCATTATCATTGATTCTATCTCTATTGCTGTACAAACCGGCACCAATGTACATTTTGGATGAGGTTGATGCTGCACTTGATTTGAGCCACACACAAAACATTGGAAACATGCTCAAGACACACTTCTCCCAAAGTCAATTCATTGTTGTATCCTTGAAGGAGGGTATGTTCAACAATGCCAATGTTATCTTCCGAACCAAGTTTGTTGACGGGGTATCAACAGTTTCAAGAACAATCGGTAGTGGAGCTAACTCAAGGCCTCGGGCTCTTGCCAATGGAGGTAATACGGCTGGCAATGATAATGCCAAGAGAAGACGAGCGAGGAATACTAATGGGAAAGAAAATGATGCTGTTGAGGCCTAATGGGTATATTTTGGGGACACACGTACGGGGAGAAACGATTTAAGAAGAATGAATATGTATATTTTTATAAAACAAACTGTGCATCTCTATGCGATAAAATAATCGGAGGTGAACAGTATTGACTAGAAATTTTCTTCATAGTGCTCGTATTTATGAGCAACTCGTCCTGTACTACTCATCATTGACAGTACAAACTGCCCTAACTGATAAATTGTACATTTCGTCGTGAAAAGCAACTCTGAATCTTCTTCATCATTCCCTGATGGGACAACCTTTCCTCTTAATCCAAAGCATTCGTTTAATATTCTTCGAAGTGTATCTCTACGACGGCCGAGTCGGCCTGGCTGTAATATTATCTCCACATCAATAGGTGATGGTATCTTGTTCTGATCTAATGCAGCATCAATATTGAGCATGGCTTGGACTGGAGTCAGCTCTCCTACTAGAATCTCTGGTTCATTGAAATTGTAGAACTTGGTAATGTTCTTTGAAGGAGAAGTGTTTGTTTCTTTGCTGTTGGCTAATCGTGTTTGATATGCCATTGCGCTCTTCTCGGAACGCACCTTCTTCAATTTCTTCATTGTTCTTATTGATGGTGAAAACGAGAGTTCATGATTACTGGATGGTCGTATATTGTTACTGGCTGTGATCTTCCTTGCTAGAGACGACTCAAAAGGATCCACAAATCTTGCAGCTGCAGCCTTCTTTAACTTGGCTTGCATTTCCACCATTGTCATTTTCTCGGTTGGTTTGCTGCCGCCACACGCTTCTTTCTTCACTTGTTCTCTCCATTCTCTAAATGCTTCCCGTTCTATCTGTCTCTTATCTTTGTTACTCTTTCGTGATTCCGACTTTCGTTGATTACCAACTAAGTATGAAATGATTGCAGAAGTGACATTTGTTTCAGACATTTCTTCAAATGATTCTGACTCTATGATATCATTTGGTATAGTACGAAGTAGCTTGTCATGTTTATCTTGTAGCTTCTGTTCATCAGTAGCCACTTTACCCTCCCATCGTTTACTATACCACTCTTGCTTCCATGTTTCATTGTTCCATAGCTTCATCTTTGCATTCGATCTACGTATATGCTCATCTGATGGATAAAGTGGATTGGTTGAGAAAGGATTAGTACTGGTACTTGCCCGCTCTTCCACTTGAGGATGTATTATCTCATCAACCAAATAGTTCTTGCCACTATATGTAGTATCTTGTGATGTTAATAATCTCACTCCATTCCGTTTGTATCCATAATACTCAGCATATGTTTCGTTATAATTTAGATTGTACGGATCAGGATCCTCTCTCAAATATAATAAATCATTTGGATCAGGCCAGAAATATCCTTCATTATTTAATGGTGATGATGCTGCATCTGCCCTACGTTTCTTCTCTTTCCATTCTAGCTTGTGCTTACGAAGTAGCCAAGATCTACACGCCAGTAGTAATTGAGCTTCATTAATATTAGATATATCAATATCATTTGCAGCGTCATCATTATTATTATCATTAGAGGAAGAGGTTGATATCATTAACTTAGTATAACCTAATTGTAATTTTTGTACGTGATGTGGAGTAAAGGATTGCACATAGAGATTGCTATTTCTACTCATATCAACTTCATGAATACATATTTGAACTATACAACATAAAATCCATTGCATAAATATACCGATAGCAATGTATGAAAGCCGCCGCATTGCTTTATTTAAAAGTCTGGATAATCAGACTACGATAATCAATAATCACTGTCATACAGGATACCCCAAAAGGTATCCTCCAATAAAAGTTTGTTAATTGATGTCGAATAGTCAAGTTGCAATATCTCTAGTGAGATATGTTTGGTCTGAACGGTATGCCATAGGATTACGTTGAATTAGTTATTTACTTAGTTTTCAATACTCCGATCTGTGCTTCAGTGATAGCGCTCTCTCTAAGGATCAATTCAAACAAAGATACAAAAGATTACAAAAGTATCTTAGAATAAAAACTACTTGATTGATAGTGAAATACAACACCACAACATTACATAATACAGGCATTCATACACACGCAAAGGAAAATACACAATATGCAAGAGCATCAGTCATCATCAGAATCATCAGATGAGGATGAGGAGTTGTTACTCGCGGCATCCGAGTGGGCAGAATCATCAACTCAAAATGATCAAGTAGAAGAATCGAATAGCAATGGAAACTCTGACCAACAGAGCACTGAAAATGATAAGAAGAAGGATATATCTGATACATCATCTTCTAGAAATAATGAGGACAGCGCTGCTGCTACAAAAGATACAATATCAAAGTCTATGCATACTAATAAATATTCTACACAACAAGAGCAAACATATTCACTACACATGACAAAAGTTCCATACACTGCCACACAAACAGATATACGATTTGCATTTGGTCAAAAGGGTTGTAATATAACATCGATACGACTTGTATATGATCGTGATCAAAAGACTGGTGAGAGGCACTTTCGTGGTGTAGCATTTGTCGATTTGGCAGATGAAAAGTCATACAACAAAGCCTTGGAGTTTCATAATAAACCATTCCTTGGTAAAGGGCTGAAAGTGGGTGTTCGACCAACTGTTCCTAAAAGTCAACTATCAGATATCGTTCGTAAAACCGAAGAAAAGGTTGCAACCTTAATAGCACGATCAAAGGAGACTGCACAAAAGAAACGAGAAGCTGGTGACAATGGAGATGCCGAAGATAAGAAAGAGAGACCAAAGAGCAATGCAGTGCAAGACGGAAAGAGCAATAAACATCAAGATAGGGGGAGCGTCGATGACAAGAAGAAGCACAAAAAGAGGAGAAAAAGTCCAAATACATCTTCAAGTAAAGACTCAGCCGAAGCAACATCAAGTTCAACTACTAAGAAACCAAAAGGTAATGATAGTCTAAATGCACAAAAAGCAAAGGGAAACAAAGGCCAGAATATGAAAAAGGAAAGCAATAAAAAGAACACAAAGCCAGAGAAGAATACAGATGGATCTCCAATAAAGTTGACAAAGAAGCAACGAGCCAAGAAGGCTGCAATAATCCGAATGAGGAAACTAAAAAGTAGGAAGTGATAGACAAATATAACTATGTAGTAGGTAGATGACGTCGAGTATAACCTGTGCTATTAAACGGCTTCATATATTTCGAGTAAAAGATACAAAAAGTCAAAGTCATCATTAGAAGTTAGAGATACTGTTTTCAATTTACTCCAAGTCTTCCCCAGTCATAAGTATACTCTGCCCAAAAGAAAAGCTGGAAACACACGGTAGAGTACTGAAGTCATCAAGAAGTTATTGATATGATGAATGCAACACTTTTTGATATCTTTGACCGCTGCATTTGTAGATCTCATCCAATTCATATGATGTGCACAATTCGAGAGTGTCTTTCTGTCTAGGAAACACACGCAAGAGTATGCATTTCATCTTGCAATATTTACTCTTCCTGTACTCTAGAAATAGGAGAACAACGATCACCCTCAATCAACCAACTCATTCAATACCCAAGACCTTCTTGACATCATCCTCTGTCTTGATTCCATTTTTAATAGGATAGAAAGGTCCGTCATCTCCAGCCTTTCGTACCTCGACGTTAGGTCCTAAGCCACACTCAGCACATTCTGATACACATTTGAAGGTTTCTACAGTAACACCTAGGTCAGCTGCCAACTCTTCAAAGATTGGTACTGTTTTACCTCCTCGCTGTCCACAGGTTGGACCTGTACAAATGATAACTTTTGATCCACTTTCTAATGGTTCTGCGTGCAATTGAAAAGGGTATTGTTGTTGTGTTTGTTGCTGCGTATTAACCAAAGGTGATGTAATAATAAAAGCATTAACTGATGTACTCAACGATATTGCAATTGAAAGTATTGTGAAGATCTTCATATTGTAGGGTGTTTAATAGTATCTTTGTCAATATTATGGGATATCAATTTTGCAATCAAATACAGGAATATAACCAGCCAACGTATTGTAGAGTGATGATAATTTAGTGTCCTTATCAATTGTATTAGGAGATATCAATTTGCAATTAAGCAAAGGGATATATGTAAACTACCAATGTATGGATTGTTGATGCTATGACTCAGTTGGATATAAGTATCGGCAAGGAAGAGCCATCTAATTGGCCATTGTGTTGGCTAAAAATCTGGCAATGGCAAAGCTGGAATGAAACCTCTTTTGGCGATACAACTTCTTTTTTGTCGGACAATTGTTACTGGAATGAATTAATTAGGAAAAAGAATAGGGCAAAGAAAGATCTTTTCAACCCATAACCAATTGTTCTGCAAGTACGTATGAAAGTGCATTAGTCAGTGAACCACTAAAAAAGATTTGTTCCTCTTTGCTTGAAGGAAGTGAATGTGCTCACAATCTTATTCGATTAGTCAATACTACTACCAACTCTATATAATCATGAAGTTCACCGCTGCTATTGCCATCGCCGCCGTCTCTGGCGCCAACGCCTACTCCTTCTCTGGTACCTCCTTGAAGGCCACCACCAACAATGGTGCCAACATGCAAATGAGCACTGGTATGGGTGTTAATGGATTCGGACGTATCGGACGTCTTGTCACCCGTATTATGATGGAGGATGATGATATTAAGCTTAGCGCCATCAATGCTGGTTCCGCCACCACTGATTACAGTAAGTGCTATTCTGTTCGATTTGTGCATATAATAAATGTGCTATATGTTGGTGCACATATTTTTTTTATATGTATATAAAAAGAACAATTTGATATCTTTTGCAATATTAATTCTGATTCTTTATTTCCATCTCTATTATTACTACAGTGGCCTACCAATACAAGTACGATTCCATCCACGGAATTGCCAAGGGAACTGTTGAGATTGACGGAGATTTCCTTGTTCTTAACGGAGAGAAGATCCAAACCTCCCGTTGTCGCGACCCTAAGGAGGTTGGTTGGGGTGCCCTTGGTGCCGACTACGTCTGTGAGTCCACCGGTGTCTTCCTTACCAAGGAGAGTGCCCAGTCCATCCTTGATGGAGGTGCCAAGAAGGTTATCTACTCTGCCCCCGCTAAGGATGATTCCCAAACTATTGTTATGGGTGTTAACGCCGAGGAGTACGATGGCAGTGAAAACTTCATCTCATGTGCTTCCTGTACTACCAATGGACTTGCCCCTATGGTTAAGGCCATCCATGATGAATATGACATCCAAGAGGCTCTTATGACCACTGTTCATGCCATGACTGCCACCCAGGCTGTTGTTGACTCCTCATCCCGTAAGGACTGGCGTGGAGGACGTGCCGCCTCAGGCAACATCATCCCCTCATCCACCGGAGCCGCCAAGGCTGTTACCAAGGTTATCCCCAGTCTTCAGGGTAAGCTTACCGGTATGGCTTTCCGTGTCCCCACCATTGATGTCTCCGTTGTTGACTTGACATGCAAGCTTGGAAAGGCCACCACCTACGAAGAAATCTGCGCCACCATTAAGGCCAAGTCTGAGGGAGAGATGAAGGGTGTCCTTGGATACTGTGACGAACCTCTTGTTTCCACTGATTTCGAATCCGATAGCCGTTCATCCATCTTCGATGCCGGTGCCGGTATCATGCTTAACCCTAACTTCGTCAAGCTTGTTGCCTGGTACGATAACGAATGGGGATACAGTGGCCGTGTTGTTGACTTGATGAAGCACGTTGCTGCCGTTGATGCCAAGGTTTCCGCCTAAATGTATATTTAGAACATGATGGGAAATGATTATTGGTTATCTACAATTGCTATAGAGGATAGATTTGCACTCCCCCCTTATGGGGCATGTTGGATTATTATCTGTGTAACAGTATTAGTTCACATTAACTTATAAATATAAAACAATGTAGTATCAAAATAGATGCAATTATGACTTCACCATTCTACACATATCTCTTCAGAAGCTGCTTCTTCGTACGTTAACTTAATACCAACTGTGGGTGTCGGACGTCGGATCTAAGGCTAGGAGGTACAATTAGACTTAAGTAACTTTCAGACTGGAAATCATACTAATTCAATAAAGTGAGAAGCAACCGTCCCATCTTGATATTCACTGTCATCATCCTATATTCTAATGAAGCTAGCTATGTTTCCGGTGTTATTGAAAGGAGTTACAGTTGTCATTTGTCTTGACATATGCTTCGGGCGACAGACAGACCTCCACCATCAACTTTTCAGATGCACCAAACATCTCACTCTCATAAAAAGAGAAGAGACCAATCACATACACCACTACATCCACAACACCATATATATTCAATTATATATAAGAATGGTATATAAACTAGCGGAGAATATTAAACAACAAAAACAAACAAAAAGTATGAGTGATAGTGAGCCACCAACAAAAAGAGCATGTACCGATCACCAATCAGCTCAACTTGCATCCTACAAGGGTGAACCAATCGAATTGAAATGTATCAACACAGTTCGTACACTCGCAGCTGATATGGTCCAAAAGGCTAACTCGGGACATCCAGGAGCACCCATGGGTTGTGCTCCCATGGCTCATTTACTATGGTCGGCATCATCATCGGGCGGAGCAGGACGTAATCACAGTGCATCTAGTCCAGAGTGGTGGAATAGAGATCGATTCGTCTTAAGTAATGGACATGCCTGTGCTTTGCAGTATGTCATGTTACACTTGAGTGGATATGAAGATTGCAGTATGGATCAATTAAAGAGTTTTAGGCAAGTTAATAGTACTACACCCGGCCATCCTGAGAACTTTTGTACTAAGGGTAAGTTATTGGTGTATGTGACATTATATTTCGTATACTCTGCAGGTATATTGGCAGCATGTATTGCAAACTATACCGATATAGGCGTTATGATATTGGTGTAGTCATTATGATCATATATGCTTGAGCACAAGATGTGCACAACATATATTTTTTGACACATGATGTGTCACATGAAGAGAAAAATGACATGATGCGTCATCTCTAACACATCATTTGTTTCTCTTATCATTGTATATAATGCACAAAACAGGTGTCGAAGTATGCACTGGGCCTCTTGGACAAGGAATCTCCAACGCTGTTGGTATGTCCATCGCTGCCAAGCATCTTGGTGCAACATACAACACTCCAGACTTTCCCAACATTATCAACAGTAAAACATTCGTCATTTGTGGTGATGGATGTCTTCAAGAGGGAATTTCTGGTGAGGCGTCTAGTCTTGCTGGGCATTTAGGTCTTGGTGATTTAATTGTCTTGTATGATGATAATCATATTACTATTGATGGAGATACCGATCTTGCATTTACAGAGGATGTTAAAATGCGTTACGAGGCATATGGATGGCAGGTACTGACTGTTGACGATGTTGCCCACGGACTTGATGATCTTCGTGCTGCTATTGAGGAAGGTAAGAAGACTACTGATAAACCAACTCTGATCAAAATTAGGACAGCTATTGGATATGGTTCTCCAAACAAGGAAGGGAAGGCCTCTTCACATGGTGCACCTCTTGGTACTACTGAAATAGAGGCAGTCAAGTCTCGTTTGTATGGTATGGATCCTGCGAAGTCATTCTTTATCGATGAAGATGTTGCTGCTTACTACAAACAGCAGGCTGAGGAGGGAGATAAGGCACGCGTTGCTTGGGAGGCAAACTTTGCCAAGTATAAGGAGGCACATCCTGAAAAAGCCAATGAACTCACACGTCGTTTCAACAATGAGTTACCCGAGGGAGTATTTGATGATCTTCCAACATTTGTGTATGGAAAGGATAAGGCCAATGCTACAAGAAAATTCTCAGAGGCATGCATCAATGCTGTTGCAAGTAAGGTGCCAGAATTAATGGGAGGAAGCGCTGACTTAACTGGAAGTAACTGCTGTCAAATTAAGGGAGCTGGTGATTTCCAAAAGGACACTCCTGAGGGGAGAATGGTTCGTTTTGGTGTCAGAGAACATGCCATGGCTGCTATTTGCAATGGTATGTTTGCCTACGGTGGTATGCGTCCATTTTGTGCTACCTTCTTGCAGTTTGCTGGATATGCACTGGGAGCCATGAGGTGTTCAGCTCTATCCAAATTTGGTGTAATCTACATCATGACACATGATTCTATTGGTCTAGGAGAGGATGGACCCACTCACCAACCTGTGGAGATGCTTGAGAGTTTGCGTGCCATGCCTAATATGAATGTTGTTCGTGCTGCCGATGCCAATGAAATGGCAGCTGCTTATCAAATTGCACTTAAGAGTCCCAACACTCCTACTGTTATTTGCTGTACACGTGGGACTGTTGCTGCTCTTGAACATTCATCAAGAGACAAGGCAATGAAGGGAGGATATATTGTCCTTCCAGAAGAGGGCGAGGGTGCTCCTGATCTTGTAATGGTGGCCACTGGATCAGAAGTCTGGCGCTGTGTTGATGCCGCCAAGGCACTTTCAGAGCAGTCAATCCGTACAAGAGTGGTATCTATGCCTTGTCAAGAAGCCTTCCTTGAACAGAGTGAGGAGTACCGTCGCAGTGTCTTGCCAGGAAATGTCCCAACACTTTCTGTTGAGGCAAGTTCTGAGCATGGATGGCATCGTTTCTCCCATGCACAGATTGCCATGACAAGATTTGGTATGTCTGGACCGCTTGAACAGCTATTTGTTAAGTTTGGATTCGATGCTGATAATGTTGCTAGTAAAGGAAAGGAGCTTGTAGAGTTTTACAAAAATCTGGGTGGAAATGTACCTGATCTGAATGCTAGGCCGTCATTTGTCAATTTCAAAGGCACAGGTCATTGAAATGTGGCTACATGTGGCTATTGTACTCTGATTTATAGCTTAGGGAAGTCAACTCAAGAACAATCAATCCATTGCTATGATCAGATCAAAACTTAACTTAACGTCTATTATTGTTGCACACAATTGGTTTCTGAATGTACAATCTATACACGTAGTGTTTAACTTTTCACTACACTCACCATATATTACACTCAACATATATTCCTTTACTACACTCTGACTTCTCTCGAGACTTCACTTTCTCTTCAAGTCAGCTGCCGACTTCGGTCCTTCGTACTCTATATATGTACCCATGAATTTATCATATAACATGCAGTACTGTCCATAGTTGTAATTGAACTTTCTATGATGCATCTCATGATGGCCTACCGAATATTGAAACCACTGCCCAGTTACCAATCTTCTCGTCCATCTCCCGATGAATGTTAGATCATTCAGCCACAAATTGGTAGTATTTTCTGTACCAAACAAACTTCCAGATCCGACGAATGGCAATGAAAATTTGACATTGTAGGGACTGTGATTTAAACATGCCAATGCAGCATGAAATTGAATGAACAAAACAACTGTCAAGGCATGCACACCTCCTCCTTGTATCATTGTCACTGTATCCAAATTATCCTCCCATAATCCAGTGAAACCATATTCCTTTATTCTACTTAACCACAAGATACATGTCGGTAACAATATCTCGGCGGTACAAACAGCAAACCATGTACACACAACACCAATCATGTGTTCAAGTGGATGTTCATTACCTGCATCCAAATATCCCCTTGTTGGGAAATGTTGTCTATGATGATGTTTATGTACCAATGGATAAAATGATGGCAAGTGTAATATATGATGTAATGGTGCATATAATATATCCATTGATATGAACATTATGCCCAATGCAATAATTGTATTACTCAATGTAAGTTCTGTTAATTTCCATGATAATAAATTGTGATATCCACCCTGCCAACAATAATGTGTCAATCTCATAACGAATGCATATTCATTAAATGAATTGAGGAATAGAAAGATGTATGATCGTTTATCTAATGTAACATACCGTACAGGAGGTGCACCCTCCTCTCTTGTTGGTAACACCTTACTATTAAAACATTTTTCAATAAGTAATATAACTAAATGATCATAGAAGGTAACGCCCAATCGTATACATATAAAACCAAATAACCACAATTGTGCATTTGGTAAATTCCATGGATTTAAGTAGGATGGATTATGATAAAGATAATGTAAAACAAATGTTGCAGTGGCGGAGTCCAAAATTACTGATGATATTCTTTGTTTGGTTTGTGTGGAAATACCGGACGACCGCCGAGGCCGAGGTGCCAATATACTTGACATTGATTTATTACACATTAAACTGATAATATAAAGGTATTTGGCTTCTACTATCACTCTCTTTTGCCACTGCTACAACAACACAACAACTGAAACAGATAGAGCAAATCAATACACACTTCATCGGGGTGAGGATACCAAGGTCCAAGTTTATGACTCATGAGCATTTGCAGATAATCAAGCTTGTAAAAGTATATATATCTCGCAATAACAAAGTAGTGACGGAGTACAATCATATTAATACTGATAAGCAATAGATGATGAAATACACGACAATCTCAGCCGCCGCTGTGGCACTTGGTATATCTCACAAAACAGATGCATTTACAGCTTTGCAAATTATTACAACCCCACAAAAGGTGCACCATGCAGCAACTTTAGATGATGTCGCAATATCAGAGTCAGATGATGAAGTGAAAGCTGTTAACAGTAAAGACTTAAAGCGTCAACAGTTAAAGCAGGCTCTTCTTGGTCGTCTTGGAGATACAAATACTGACAGCGGTTATGATCCAGTTTTATGTGATCCATTTACTCAAGAATCTCTAAGTTTATCATCTATTAAAGGTCCAATCCTTGGAGGAGCTCGATCTGGCGGAGTACGACTATCTCTTACATCAGAATCTGGTGATACGTTTGAAGGACGAACTAATACATATATCAATCTACTCGAACCTGCATCAGCGATATCAGAAGAAGATGAGGAGAAGACTTCCATATCAAGATCTCCCATCCTTTCCTCTTTAATGACTTTAACTCCACCTCCACTACGGTCAATCATTGCTAGTAACTCAGATGATGTAGAGTATGTACCAATGAGAGATTTATTTACAAGTCCATCGGTATCATTCGCGTACGAGCGTGGTTGGCGACAGGGATTTGCCGCTGCTGGCTTTCCTGGTGTAGATGAAGAGTTTGAATTAGCAACTGAATACTTTGCTCCTGTGATTAAACAGAAGAATGACAAGAATGAAGATACAGTATTGGTAGATATGTCTTGTGCAACAGGACTATTCACGAGACGGTTTACCAAAAGCAATACATATTCAAGAGTTATTGCATGTGATTACTCTGATTCAATGCTCACAGAGGCACGAAGAAGAGTAAATGCTGATAGTGAGATTGCAGAATCGTCTACTAACCTTGACCTTGTAAGATGTGATGTTGCTAAGATTCCAATGAAGACAGACTCTGTTGATGTATTCCACGCTGGAGCTGCGATGCACTGTTGGCCTGAGATCGAAGCATCACTCAAAGAGATTCATCGAGTACTAACTCCTGGAGGGAGGTACTTTGCCACTACATTCTTGGGTAACTACTTCTCGACAGTAGCAGGAGCTGAAAAAGCTTCCAATGGAGGTGCAGACGTCGAGACTAGTATGCAAGCTTTTCAATACTTTCCTAGTGTTGAGTATTTGAAGGATTTGCTACTTGATGCCGGTTTTGAGAATGATAATGTAAGTGTAGAACTTGTAGGCAGAGGTTGTGTGATTATGCGATGTGAGAAGTAGATATAGTTCACCATTAATAGCAAGATTAAAGAATATATGGTTAGCAAAAACTACCCTTTTGTACAATGGTAGCCCACATCTTCTTTTGTACAAGTAGCAATCTTCAAGGTATGCAGCGCAGCACTCTTTAGACAATTCTCATTTAGTTGCAACCACCTTTTCGGAAATCCTCAGGAGAAGAGTACACATTACATAGCCAATCTTTTGTTACATCACTTGACCTCTTCTCAGCCAAGACTTCTCTGAGCATATCCAATAGTTTGGTTGTGACAGGCCCGGGGGACGATTCACCGTGAGGGAATTGTACAAACAACTCCTCCTCTTCTTCTCCGTCTAATTCATCTGCGGGAGTTTCACTAGTACCAATACTCGAAACAGGTACAATCTCCGCTGCAGTACCCGTCACAAATACTTCAGCTGCATTTAGCAAGTCTGCAACACATACATCTCTTTCTGATACAGTGATTTCAATATTATCCTTTTCACCCATACCAGCTTCCTTGATACTTTGCTCCATAATCGGCTGTAATTCGTCTTTAAATTCGTTAGCCATTGTCAATACTGTATCACGAGTTACTCCAGGTAGGATTGTCCCCCTCTTTAATGAAGGTGTTACGATGTCGCCCGATTTTAGTACCAAAAAGATATTAGCTGCACTTAATTCCTGCAAAATAGCCTGCTTCAACCTAGATTCTGTTCCGGGTGAATAAAAAGGGTTGTGATACGTGTCGAGCTCGAGATATAAGTTATCGTGAAAGCCCTTTTCCTTGGCATCTCTAACGTTGTTTCAAGTCACCAGATATCAACATATATTGTGAGCAAATATATAACAACATGTATTGTGAGCAAATATATAATATATAACATTACACATACAACTTACAACAATGGACGCATAGTAACTGCATAATTACCACAGCACTTTACATTACCAGTACCACCCCTAGCAGCTCTACTTCTCCTCCGTTCTAAATGTAACTTCAATCCACTCATTGCCTTGTTTTTTCCACTTTGAAAGTATGATCCAGTTGGAGAAACAAAGAATAACATTGATATCTGTGGAGAAGCATGCAAGCCAAGCTGTTGCCCTGAACCCAATAACATTGGTCGAATATATAGCTTTGCACCACCTTGTGGCACTCCAGTTTCTTCATCCACATCAGGAGCAGGAGGTATTAACTCTGCATTCTCTTGCAGTACCAATTGTAATGCTCGCATGAATAACTCATACGATGGTGGCGGTAGGCACATGGCTTTCGCACCATTACAGAACCTAGCATAATTCTTCTGTGGACGAAAAACAATTGCCTTGTTTGATGTTGGTGATCTACGACATGCCAATCCTTCCCAGATCTAATATGAATTATTTATATGTACGTTCAGAGAAGATCGAGAGAAAGCATAGATAAGAATATTGCAGTAATGTACATTATAATATGAATGAATATGTACTTACAGTAGTTCCATAGTTTAGACTTGTAGTAGATGGATATAGAGGTAATGGTGTAGAATGGTAATGATTATGCGAATCCATCAATGTCCCACTGTCAGTGGCAGGGTTATAATGCTCGATAGTCCAACCCTTTTCAGGTGTAGTTGTTAAATGGATGTAGTGATGTTCTTCTGGTAAATTTAAGTTCCATGGAAGTGTATTAAATGATACGCCCTCTCGTGGTGGTGGAGGTAGCTTACGGTCACTACTATTGTTGTTGCTATTGTTACTTGCCATTGTTGAGAAGGATGATACTTGGAGAATATTACCGATGATTAAGATGCCAATGATTTGCATTCAATTAAGTACTCAAGTTCAAGTTGCATATGTTCAATCTTTTACCTTTCCAAGCAGCAAACACATTTATGTTTATGCTCTAAGAGATGATATCGTACGATACTATCGTAGTGTGAATATGAGATGATGAAATGACATCATCGGCTAAAAAAACACATCATAAAGATATGGTATCCTCTTGAACTCCAACTCTCATAATTCATAACTACAACTGCTATTAACTCTACCTATCAACCATGGCAATCAAGTCTCTCCGTGTAGCGGCGTTGTCCGTAGCTCTAGTTCTTGTCAGTACCTCGACGGCATGGTCATTTTCCTTTAGTCCAGCGCCTTTATCAAAACCTTTATCAAGGCCTAAGTTGATAAGTTCATGCACTCACCACACATCAGCATCATGCACCTTGCAGCAAACAAAGTCTACATCACTATACATGTCATCAACAACTACCGAAGTTGCAGTAGAAACAAATGATGATCAAGATACACCACTTTTCGAACCATTACTAAAGGGCATAAAGCGCGATTATAAAATGCGATTACCTCTCTACAAATCAGATGTTACTGATGGTCTTAACAGTCAATGTTTAGCTGCTACATTGTTTCTATTCTTTGCATGTCTAGCACCGGCGGTTGGATTTGGTGCATTATTTGGTTCAGTCACAAATGGTGCCATCGGTACAATGGAGATGGTTAGTTCAACAGCCATGTGCGGATTTATCTACGCACTGACATCAGCTCAACCATTGACGATTATTGGTAGTACTGGTCCTGTCTTGGCATTTGTTGCAACGTTAGTAAAGTTAGCCGAGAAGATGAATTTACCATTCTTACCATTGTATGCTTGGACTGGTCTATGGACTTCTGGCATCTTGTTTGCTAGGTGCGTTTGTATTTTGTATTGTGCATATGTCATATGTCATATGTGATTACTTTGCAAATATCTCCAACAATCATATTTCTGCTTTGATACTTTATTCTACACACAACTTATATGGATATGCCAATCTACAATCATAAATGCATAGCTCTGTAACATCTGCGTCAAACTTGGTCAAGTATCTAACACGGTTTACAGATGAGATCTTTTCTACACTAATATCTTTCATCTTTGTTGTTGAAGCCGTGCAAAATATTGGACGTTCATTTACAGACCCTGCATCAACCTTCACCAAAGGACTCTTAACAACAATTGTTGCTGTTTCCACATACTTTACTGCAAACACTTTGCGGGGGTTACGAAACACAGTCTACTTTAACAAGAGTATTCGCAAGAATGTATCAAACTTTGGTCCTACAATGGGAGTTTTAGCTGGTGCACTCATTGCCCGATCAGCCAGGCTTAGTCAAGGCGCAGCTGCCACTTTGCCAGCTCTTGCCATTCCTGAAACATTTGCAACGACTAGCGGAAGACCATGGCTCGTACCATTGATGGATTTACCCGTATGGGCACGATGGGGGGCCTTCTTACCAGCTCTAATGGCCACAGTATTACTATTTTTGGATCAAAACATTACTGTTCGCTTGGTCAATAATCCCCTGTACAAAATGGAGAAGGGAAGACGCAAGGGTAACATGTTAGATGGAATGCATGCCGACATGCTCATCATTTCCATCTTGACCGCCTTGACATCTCTTGTTGGATTACCATGGCTAGTTGCAGCTACGGTACGAAGTATCAGTCATGTACGAGCCTTGTCTATTTTTGATTCAGCTGGCAAGTTGAAGAGTACCATTGAACAGCGTATTACTGGTTTGTCTATTCATAGTCTTATTGGGGCATGTGTGCTATTTGATAAACCTCGGTCAGTTCTTACTCAAATCCCAAAACCAGTATTGATGGGCTTGTTCATGTTCCTCGGTACATCAGCGTTACCGGGTAACGAGATGTGGGAACGAATCAAGGGACTATTTAAGGATTCAAGTGTTGCACCAAAGGAGAGATGGGCCGCAGTACCCAGAAAAACTACCACATTATTTACAGCAATTCAAATTGCTTGCCTTGCAGCCATGGTTTATGTAAAAGAGAGTCCTATCGGTGTGTTGTTCCCAGTTGTGATTGCTTTATTGGCTCCATTACGATTTGCTCTTGAAAAGATGGGCATCATTTCCAAAGAGAATATTGATATCCTTGATGTCGAGGATTAATTGATATAATCTGGGGACTGGGGAGAATAGAGCAGGCAGCACCTGTTATATATGTATGCACATGACATGAGAACGACGCATTTAAGGGTGGAGAACTTGCTGTTAGACCAGCGCAAAATAATGGTACTACAACTTTTTCTTTTTATCAACAATTACTATTGTACATGTATTTTTCTCGATTCCTTTATATCAATCCCCATTTGCCCATTTTAATTCTCTGTCTTGGGCTTCTTTGCAGCTGAGGGCTTTGTGTCTTTCATCTGACTCCAACGATCAGCGGCCTTTCCAAGGACGAACTGTTTAGAATAGCCTGCGTTTATAGCTTGTTGGAAACAACCAGGATCAACTTCTCCATCATTCTCCGCTGATGCTACTGCCTTTTCAAGGGCTGTTTTTGCAACCCCTTCCTCTTCTGCTGTGAGAGATTTTGCTTTTTCTGGTGGAGATTTCCTACTCCGCTTCTTCTTAGGTTCAACACCTTGAACCTTGTAGACCGCGTTGATGAAGTAACTCTTTCCTTTTCGTGTCTCTCTGTACTCTCTCCTTTCTTGAGGAGTAGCGGCAACTCTTTTGACGTCCCATCCTTCATGAGATATTATGTGCTTCCTTAGATCACGATAACAAGGCCCTGTCATGTGGTGATTAGGCAATGTTAACGGGATGGATATCTTCTTGCCCGGAGTAAAAAGATCCAAATCAGCCAAATTGATACCAACATTATCTTCTTCTTCTTCTTCTTCTGTATTATTACCCCTTGGCTTCGACCCACAATCCCTATAATGACATCCTTCAAAAGGGATAATTGCTAATCCCGAACGATTTCTTGATACCTCTTTTGCCCTATTACCTTTTACACTTCCTCCAACAAAAGACATTACATGATCTATTAACTCAACAGATAACAGCCGTAAGGGCGAATTGTTGGATTTAATTCCCAAACCAAGCACAACCTTTGTGTTCTCAAAAAGTGCCATCTTCATTTGTGTTTCCAAGTAGTCGAACTTTTTAGTTGCAACAACCTCTCGATGTTTAGCAGATCTGTGCAAAATGAAGGTTAGAAACATCAAAGATTATAACTTATTCCTCTCAAATAACTAACCAACTTACCCTGACTTCTCAGCCCGTCCATGCCATGGATTGTAATCATCGTGAAACCCTCCCATAATCATTTGTCGAAGGAATAAACCGAAGATAGCGCCTTCCATTTTGAAGTAAAAGTAGTATTATGACTTATGTTTTAATCGATGTTGTAGTTGTAGCTTTCTAAATTCGTGTAAGACAAGAACAGCAAGGGTTAGGACAATATTTGCATTATTAAGGAGATCAAGCCTCTCTATCAACCCAATCCATACCATATTACTCTGGTATGTAGTAAGGTACGATTGTGCAGGAATTTATGTGATGAACACATGATGTGTACTACTGTATCCAAGCTCTGACTTATGAACAAACCGACAAATATCGTCGTCAAATAAGCATCAATGCCCAACCTCATCTCACCTTGGTTTGATATCGTCTCCAAGTAATTGTAATCTACTTCAACTTGATACTGTTGTTTGAGTTTTGAAATTCTCATTTTCAAGCAGCCATGGGCCATGATGGGGTATTCTTAGAGGATACCCTACTATGAGAGTAGAAACAAGGGCAAGAGTAGATAGCAGGTCGCGTGGTACAATACTTATTTATTGTGCCATAAGTACATTACTACTCTAGAGGATAATAATAGGTGGTTAATGAGTGAATGCTACTAAGCACAGTATAGATTCATTGAGAGATGCAACTTACTAAGGCACAGTCAAATCATCGCCGCCGCAAAGTGAAAAGAAGTAGAAGTAGAAGAACATTACACAAACGATGTTTAAAAGCTGGATTTGCAATATGTGTCTTGAAAGGATTAGTTCTTCTTCTATTAGTATCATGTTACCTATATAAACAACTTACTACTCAAACTTTGATGTCTACTGCTACTACTGATACTGATACTGTTCATGCCTGTGTCAGAAGAGATGACGAACAAAACCAATGCAGCTTACCTTATCCATGTCAACAAAGTCTTGAAAATGGAGATTGGGAAGAAATTATAGAGAGGCCAAGTCTATTTGGATATGCAGGTCGTTTTACTCATAGAGTTGGGAACAACACCAAGCCTTTACCAGAGACTCTTGGTGATACTGGTTGGGCGTCTGGTTGTTTATTGAGCGATGAATATAAGTTTGTATTTATTCATGTATTGAAGAGTGGTGGAACTGGAGTCAAGAAGTTTATTAAAGATAGTCTTTGTGGATTAGATGCAGAAATAGAGAATATAGATGGAAGCTACAGTCAAAAATGCACCAACATGCCAGCCACATTAATAAGAGCAGAAGGTTGCAAAAAGTCAATACGAGATCACCAGGATTACTTTCATTTCTCATTTGTTCGAAATCCTTTTTCAAGAATGTATAGCGCATACAGCATGATGGATGGCTTTCCACCAAAGAATGGAGTGAAAGGAAGACTTTCAACTAAAGACTTTTCTTTTTCTGAGTTCGTCGTGAACCCGTATGAGCGGAGTATACACACATCAATGTGGCCAGGACATTACGATCAACAATACCCCTTCTTATTCTCAGAGAAAGAAA
>Ga0214477_100477_pt1 | contig 27816 bp, 12 predicted proteins | sample M1_20Mar14CPVII9_FD_165058 | JGI IMG/M metagenome (GOLD analysis project Ga0214477, IMG submission 165058) | Marine eukaryotic communities from Monterey Bay, California, United States - M1_20Mar14CPVII9sort6BwellC16 | ecosystem: Environmental > Aquatic > Marine > Unclassified | place: USA...
AAACGGATTTGTAGGCGTTGGCTGGAGTATCATGGGTATTCATGATATGGGATGGAAGGAGCGTCCAATCTTTGGAAAGATTCGTTTCATGAATTACAATGGTTGTAAGCGAAAGTTCAAGGTTGCTGACTTTGTGGCTCGATACCGAGGTGCTGCCGAGAATGCTGCCAAAGCTACAGCCAAAGCTGGTGGAAATAAGAAGGCTTCGTTTATTGAGCAGATGTCGGGGAAGAAGCGCAAGGCATAGATATACAGATAAGCTAGGAAATAGATATAGTGGGTAGAAGTGTTAATGTTAAATGTACAAGCTAAAGTCTACCCGGTCAGATCTCATCCACGATGCAGAAGTGTTCTCTGATTCCTCCTTTGTTTCCTCTTCATCGTCGTCCATAAGATCAGCCATTAGGTCGTCAACATCTGCCTTTGTATCTTCTTCTTTGCTTTCTTGTTTATTATCGCTCTTACCAGTATCACTACTGCTTCCTACACGCCGTATATCCACGGCACTCTCACCGACAAAGTATCCACACGATGTCCAATCTTTCATCTGTTGGCTAGTATATGGGCCATGTATTGTACCATCTTCATTGCCCTTGTATTCCCACATTACTGTGGATTCAATTGAAGGTTTATTCGTATTGTCGGCCACCTGAGTCTCTGTTTTCGTTTCCTCGGTATTTGTATCAAAGTACCCTTTACTTTTCTTTTTAGTTTGTGTATCCTCCAGCCCTTCAAGTGGTCTCTTTCTCTGCGCAGCCACTGCCGACGACGACGAAGGAAAGTGTTGTTCTAATTTGAATTTGTGTATCCAATCACTTTTGGTCAATTCATATGCTTCCGTTTCCCCACCAAATAATAAGGCATCAGCTAATTCCGTTAGCTCTTCAACACACTCGCGTGTTTGTTCCACTTTCATTTTGAGTTGTTTCGCTTCTGCGTCAATATTGTCGGATGAGGTTGATGTAGTGGAAGCAGTATCGTCTTCTTTCTTACTCTTTGATGATTTACGCTTCTTAATCTTACTCTTCTTGGCCAACTTTTGTTGTTGAGATTGCAATTGACGTATAGATGCACCATGTCGTGTCAGAGCCATCATTACTGTTTCATTATCGTCTTGTAATAATGTTGCCATTCGTCTACCAATATCTTCCGGTACATCATCTTCGCTTACAAACTTTGACTTTCTCTTGTTACCATCAGCTTTGGTATCACCTTCTTTAGTATTTGGTTTCCATATGGAGGTAGAATCCAATCCACCACCACCAGTCTCCTTCTCATTATCCTCACCCAACCCATCTAACCATGCATCATCTTCTCCATCGACTGGTTTTTGATTATGACGGAATACATATGTATCACCATCAAAATAACCCAATCCACCATCCTTCTCGGCATTCATATTAAAGGGTTCCACAGGATGTTCAGCATTAATACCAGCGTTTGTTTCATATTCGTCAGGGTTCTTATCTTGATCTGTAATTAATGACATGTCATTATTGTTTGCATAATGTTTGGTATCATCTTTATCAAAATCATGTATTGAACCCTCTACTTCGTCTTCTCTACGACGTACTCGACCTCTCTTTCGTTTAGCCTCTTCAATCTCTGAAAGTGTTTTAACAGAGGCATCATTCATTTCATGATCATCATTGGTATGCCCTCTCTTATCGCCACCCATTGCAAATGTATCACCAGATGCCATTATTGAATCTTCTACATCATCACTATCATATCCACCACCACCACCATTGTTGGTAGCGGTATTGTTTTGAGTTCGTGAAGGTATTGTCCTCTCAACATGGTTGTTTGAGAATGATACATGACCGTGATCTCGAGACGTCGTGCCTCCGCTTCCGCCGCCGTTCTTTTCCGAGCGTAGTATACCTCCTCCTTTTCCTTTCTCCATGTTTATTGTATGTTATTGTTTAGTAGTCCTCTGTATAATCAATAAGCACAACAAACAACAACAACAATATTACAGAGAAAGCCGAGTGCAGTTGCAACTATTTGTTGCACTCGAAGAAAAATCGACACGTGGAATAGTGTGAGGAGTGATACCTACTACGATATTGCCACTCGCTCGCCACTCGCCAGCCGCCATATCTATCAAATCGACCAGCTCCCAATTGCAACTTGATAATATTTATATCATCCATCATGTCTGGCAGGCCAAGAAAAGTTAAAAAGGTGATGACATTGCCTATCAATGTCATCTTTGGACATTTACAGGTATGTTTTTAATTTCATGTTTTGTGTTGTGTTATCTTTTTGATGTTGTGATTGTATTGCAGTGTTGCAATTTAATCTGTATATTATCGTATGTCGAGTATAATTTGAATTCTATGACTTATATCACTCGTTGCTTTATTTTATTCGAATCATTTCCTCGCACATGTCTTATGTATGTATACTAATCTGCACACATCTTATGCACAAACACCACACCCACCCTCACACTTAACATTACATTACATCATCATAATATACAAATACAATAAAACTATGTAATAACAGAAAAAGCAAAGGGTTAAAATCTTACTATATGAAGATACAAGAATGGCAATTGAAGGACAGATTGTTGGATTTGATGAATATATGAACTTTGTATTAGATGAGGCAATGGAGGTTGATACTAAAAGTGGAAAGAAGACTAATGTTGGACGTATATTATTGAAAGGTGATGCTATCACGTTGATGCAAGAGGCTACCAACTAAAGGTAGTATTGATGGTACAAAAAGTATAAAAGATTTATATTTCATAGTTTATATTTAATTGGGGGTAGTGGATATGTTGGGTTGAGAAGGAGGAGGAGATATCAACAATAAATAGACAATGTAGAAGCACAATGAGTTATTTTAATATTGTGTGTGGGATCGTATGGTTGTGCCGGGAAGTTAGCATACGGGGGAAAGGTGGGTATAGATTTGTTGTAAAATTATCCAGCCCATTACCAATATCACTTTCCACTCAACATTTCTGTGTATATTTCATTCAATTAAACTGCAGGTTTGCAATTCGTAGACATTTAAGTGAGGATTCCTACAAATTTAGAAGGAGCTAGTTTAATTATTTGTAGGCTTCTTTGCAGTATAATAATCAAAAGACGACGAAGGTATGGCTAGTTTTATGATATTATTGCAATTGGTTCTGTACAAACGACACAAACCATTACACACCAATCAAAGAAGAAAGTTACACAAACAGTTAAAGTACAGGATTCCAATTTGTAGGCTTCTTTCCAGAATAATCATCCATGGCATCGTCGTCGCCATAGTCGTCGAAATTACTCGCATCATCCATACTTTTTACTTCAGGCTTGATGGGAACGGAGAGCTCACGTGCAAGTAAAGCATTCCAATCAAAGCCACTAAACCACTTTTGTTTCATGACAGACGAGGCTCCACCCTTTGTCCTTCCCAAACGTTTTGATTGGTATGTCTTGAGCAACTTCTTAACGAGCTCGCCCAAGCCACGGCTAAAGGTTGTTGGGATACTGACATGTCCAGATAAAATCTTTTCATAGACTTCCATTGGATCTTCGGCATAAAAAGGCGGTGTTCCGGCAGTCATTTCATAAATCAAAACACCAAGTGCCCAATAATCTACGGCCCAATCATGTCCTTCATTTAGAATCACTTCAGGAGCAAGGTAGTCGGGAGTTCCGCAGAGTGTCCAAGTCTTCCCGCCTTCCAACTTCTTGGCGAGTCCAAAGTCTACAATCTTGAGGTAGCCCTCGGCATCCATAACAAGATTCTCGGGCTTGAGATCACGGTATGCAATCTTTTTCGAATGGATTTGACAAAAGGCAAGCATGACTGATGCGGCATAGAATCGACTAGTCGACTCTGAGAACTGTCCCTCACATCGAAGGGTACGAAATAACTCTCCACCTAACAAAATCTCCAGAAGAAAGTAGACATTGTGTTCATCTTGCATCGCAGCATGAAATGTGAGAATGAAGGGATGGTTCAACTCGTCCATAATCTTCTTCTCATTAACGACGTGGTCTTGTAGACCACTATCAACAATTCCACGCTTCGAGAGACACTTGAGAGCATATGTTTGGTTTGGATTACCATTCTTGGGGATCTTGTCGGGCTTGACTTTGACAAGTTTGACTCGTCCAAAGGCACCAACACCCAAAGTACGATGAATGTCGAGATCGGCTAGTGTCAACTTGGATGCACCACCATCGTCAGTCTCGGCCTTCTCGGGCTTGTCAGTATCATTCTCACCAGTATCGTTGCCGGTGTTCTTTGCGGAAGCAGTAGAGGGACGTTTGTCGACACCGTTGAGCAAGTCTTGAAGATTACCAAGCATTCGTACAAAGTCTTCTCGTGTCAATGTTAAACACTTGGCATCTGTGGAGGCTATACATGTTGCCTGTCGAACATCTTCCGACATGAGTGCCTTCTCTCCAAAGAACTGACCACAAGTTAGTCGCGCTACAGGCTCGTCACTGCCTTGTTCAGTTGTGAATACGTCAATGGTACCACTTTCAATAATGTAGAATGCATCACCCTTCTCGCCCTGACGGATGATAACATCACCCTTCTTGAATGAGTCGGATTGTGTGGCTAGAGCCATGGCATCAATATCTGATGAATGTAACACATCACCAAGGACGTTATCACCAATCTTGACCTTGCGTATAGTGTCAAGAATGATTTCCTCACGCTTTTGTTTGTGTGAGTTGGTAATACCCTTGAATGCTCGTCTATCTAAACTCCAAAGGACACAAGCTGTCTTGGCACGAATAGTAGCTGCACGAGGAGAGCCGTACATTAATGCCAACTCACCAAACGAACTGCCCGATACATATGGCACACCAACTTGAATCTCCTTTTGTGATGAAGCTCCTAGCATATCAATTGGTTTTGTCAATACATCATTCTCATCAATGTCTGCGGTGGCAACGAAGACATCAAGCTTTCCATCCTCGACAACATAAAACAAATCACCATCATCTCCCTGCTTGATGACTGTCGAATCAGCCTTGAACTTGGCAGTATCAAATGCATCGATCAAATCTTGCAACTCCTCCTCAGAACATGCCCTAAACAACATGTTTCGTTTAATGGAGTGGTAGATGAGATTTCGTACTTGATTCGACTTGGGAATTGTAGTCTTGACGTATGCCTTGTCATTTCCGCTTGGTGCCATAACGGCAGCTCGTGCCTCGTTGATTCGTCGTGTTGAGGCAGTGGCAGTGGTAATCATGCTACCAGTAGTAGTTTGTGAGAGACGACGCTCGAGATCATCTCTCTCCTTTAGGGCATCCTTTGCAATGAGGCGAAGACGTTTAATTTCTGTACGAGCCTCCTCGAGACTATTTATATCAGATGCATCTAAATTTCCTCCAATGCCATCTTTTGGCGTTAAGGGTTTACTCTTTGTTTCAGCCATCTCCTTGTCAATCTTGGATCCTCCTTTTGATAGAATCTTTGATCCAGAACTTCCCATTGAATTATCGTTATCTCCAACTTTGGACGATGATTTTGACGAGCAAGGGAGAAAAGCCATCTAGCCAGGGTGAAACAAGAGTAGAGACAGTAAGGGAAGTGAACTAACTTTGTACTGTGCCCTTCTAATCACTATTGATCAAGACGAGGACGGACGAGTAAGAATAGAGCAAAGAACGGTCCTACTTGTATCGATTGTGCAAGAGAAAGAAGAAGAGAAGATGAAAAATGATTTTTTGAGTTTGAGTTAAACAGATTAAAAACTCGAGTAAGTCACACTGTAGTACTTCGGTTATGTAGAGTCAGAGAGTTGTTGAGGTGGAGTTTGTTATCGTAGTGTTTTGTTTAGTGAGATTTTTAATGTGATTTTTGGAAGATTTTTATTTTGACTCTATAACCTCTGGCAGGTGAAGCAACTTTTTGATCCCCGAGAGTTGCCAACATAGAGCATTCGATGCCTATGCTTCAATACACCATCTACAAACACCCCTCTTTCACCCGATCACTTCTATTCACTTAGTGGACGTCTCGTGACCCTTTTTCGGCGATCGAACGTCCACATAGCCTAATTGCCGATCTCACTAAGCTTTTACCGTGTAAATGTATTGTGTTATTAGAGATAGATAATGGCATCACAACACGACGGTAACTCATCCGTCAATAGTACATATACGTATATCGATGTTACCATCCCTCCGGGGCCGTTTCCGTGTAGGTGTGATGTATCTGATGGCCTTTTTCGTATCACCGACATAGTCAATAATTATGTAACAACTCCACCTCTTTGTGTAAATGATATTATTGTTGGATTGAATGGACTTGATATCCGTCAGTTTGGTAATATTCAACGGCAATATTATAATCTATTACACTGGAATAGTAACGTTCCGAGAGTATTACATGTTGCTCGCTTAAACAACCTTCCTCAACCTCCTGAAAATTCACAACAAGTTGTAACATCAACAAATAATGCACGTAGTAACGTATTAAATGCTGGACAATCATCCGTTCCTATACGAGATTCTGATAATATTGATGATGATAACAGTTTGGATAGTAGTTTTGATTTATCAGAGCTCAAATTTGACAATCTAGAAGATTGGTTAGCATGGGTATCAAAGCATGTATGCAAATTGTATGCACCATTACACAATGAGCAAGTAACGGCATTAAAGATGTGTTTAGAGCCATCAATTTGCGGTAGTAAAGTACTTCTTGTTACTAGAACGGGTAGTGGTAAGAGTCATGTGATGAAGGTGCTTGGTGCAATGGTGGGTGGAGTTATTATGATTATTATACCATTATTAGCACTGTCCGCAGATCAGATGGAGAAGATGAAGAATACCAAACAAGACTTTGGAGCATTTGAGGTACACCACCCCGATGAGATTCCTAATAATCGTATGGACATCTCCCTGTCTTCTATTATTGAGCGTGTCAATTCATTAGAGAAAGATACACGATCAACAATCTTCCTATTTGTATCTCCTCAATTTATTGTTAAGAAGTCAAGCAAACCGTTACTTGATGCATTAATTTCAGCACATAAACGTACAGTATTACGAGCTGTGGTGATTGATGAAGCGCATCTATTTGTTCAACACCGTACCTTTCGTGTTCCCATCCGAATGCTCAAAGATGTGTTGTTTAAACACGTCTTCCCGTCTGATAATAAACGAAGTCATCCCATCTTCCTTGCTGCATCCGCTACAATGACTCCAAAGTATATACAACAGTTACAAGAATTAACATCAATTAAATTGCCACCTCGGAGTATTCTAAGACCGGTTGCGTCACATTTTCAACAACGAAATATCAAAATGGAGTATACATGTTCAAATGATGCCACAAGTAAATTAGATCAATCTATTAAAGTTGTTACCAGTGACGAGGAGAAATGTGCAGTAGTATTAACAACATTGGCATCACAAGCTATCTATCTACACAAAAAGATGTGTGAGAAATTAGATAAGATAGGTAATAGCAGTGATGTAGTATTGATTCATGGTGGACAAGACAAGGAGACCAAGTTTTGGAATATGAGGCTGTTATGTGGCAAAGAAGAGTTCAAGTCCTATAACCCACGCATTCTTGTTACTAATGGTGCTGGCAATACAGGCATAGATTATCACCGCATCACAGATATTATCCGCATTGGTTTGCCTCCCGATTTAGTTACTGCATTACAAGAGCGAGGTAGATTGGTACGCATTTTGGGTATGAAGGGTCGTATCTTATATGTAGTCAACATCAAGTCATTACTACAGTTATTATATCTTTGGTATCATCCTAAAACCAAATCTGGTAGTAATAATGAAGTTCCCAAATCGATCCAAGGTATGAATTCGTCGTTCAGGCATTCCAAGCGCTTCTCCAATTCGGGAGTAGTAGATAATGTGCTCGACGATGATGGTGTTGATGCAGATACCAAGAAGAAATATGCTTTGACAGCAACACAGAAGAAGGCTGATTTGAAAGAGAAAAAAGATGCTTTATTGGATGTTATGAAGTTCTTCACATTAAACCATGGCTGTCAACATGTCAGGGCCGAGATCTTTCTATCTACTGGGGTATTACGATCAGCTCCGACCGATATTGAACGATGTGTCAATAAGTGCCCGATTTGTGACAGGTCATGGTACAAACAACACCGACCCGTCAGTAAGAAGTGGTTGATTAAGTACTTTCAATCAAGAGACTTCTATAAATTCATGCCTCTATCAATGAAAGACAATACCGATGCTCTAACCAATCTACTTTGGAAAGGCGATGAGACATGGATTAGCAACATTTTCAAGGTAGCAAAGAAATCATTGAAAAAGTATAATGTTGAGTGTCTTATGATGTCATTAATTGCGGCTGAGATCATTACTTGGAATGTAAAGCAGAATAGAGACATTGAATTTGATTTGAATAGTACAACAACTGATGATGGTGAAACAACTGCAATCAAAACACAATGTTATGAGATTGATTCATATTCAATCAAAACACAATGTTATGAGATTGATTCATATTGGAACGGTATCAATTTACATGACGAATGAATTGTATAGTGTGAATCTATTATTTTAATACATCAGTCAAATCTGAATCCCGACGAATATTAGCCACATGCTGACGCCATGGCTGTATAGGCATGTCATCTTGCTCAACTCCACTTGTTTCATACACAGTCTCATCTTGTATCTTCTTTATGACAGATAATATCTCATTATTCACTTTACGAGTCCGTTGCATTCTATTTCTTTGTGCTTTTCTAACACTAGCGATATCCATAGACTTAAATTGCTCGAGACCCTTCTCCTTTGTATCTTCCAACATATGCTTGTGCAACTTACGGTATCCTTTCTTATCCACACTGCTCCTTTCTCTCACTTCCTCTTCTGTTGGTGGCTCCAGATCACTATTCTCTGACCTTATTGCGCCCATCACTTCATCTTCGTCAATCTCATCGTCATCATCATCTTCTTGGTGTTCTCTTGTTGCCGGAGGTAAGATTTGTTGAATGGATGAGTATAATCGATCGCACATATCATTTCCTTGGCGGTGGTCATTTGATTTAACTGACTTTTGTCCACTTCTTGTCAAGTTAGTCTTGCTTTTGACTTTATTCTTCACATCATGTACATAATCATTTGTAAATTTTCGAGTAGGCTTGATCTCAGCAGTACCTGCGGTCATGAGAATCTTGAATATCAATTCTTGTTCTGGCTTCATTGAGGGAGCAATACTGTGTTGATAGACTTCTCCTTCGCCAATACCCTCCTTGATAGTGTAATAATTTTCAATCGTTCGCTTGCATCTCTCTGCCATACCAGCAAAGTTGCCTTGTAACACGAATGATTCCACCTTCTTCTTGAAAGGGAATTGAGCTAATGTCTTATTCTTCAACTCAAGTGCTTCATCCTGTGCTACCATCCTCTTGCCGGTATCCTTGGGGTAGTTGCGAACACATCTATTCTTCATCGCCTCCATATATCTAGCGTATTCATTGTCTCTTAGAAGTGTATCAAGTTGATGTAGAGAACGTTCAACATACTTGTTCTGTCCAATTACATGCCAAGTCGGTGCAAAATTAGCATATCCCTCGAGTATTGAAAGTGAGTCGCCGCCACGATATGCATTCACAAATGAACGGAAGTCGGAATACATACTCAAATACAAAGCACACCCGCGCCTCCACTCATCTTCACTACTCTTCAAGTCGTCAAGAAACTTGTTAAACTCCATTGCAAATCGACACATGTATTCTTCACGAGACTCTGACTCTGACTCTGACATCATGTTGCTAGTATCATATGATTCAAACTTGGAGCAGAATTCATATAGAAATACTCTATACAACTCATCAGCAACAATATCAGCGAGTCGACATGCCTGAAAGTAGCATCCTGATACGGTATCATAAATTCTCTTCCATTCAAGAGCTTCCTTGAACGGTTCCAAGAAGCCGCGGTAGAATAGAGTATAGATTGCTTGCAACATAGCAAGTCCGGCATGCCAATCACCAGGAAGCTGCATAACACGAGACATAGCATCCATGAAGATATCAGCCTGTTTGGAAGCTTCATCAAACGTCAAAGGCATTGCCGCCAAGTCTCTGTAGAACTTGGCATTGTTCTCTATAGTCTTGCAATCGCCAAACAGGTATACTCGACGCTCTTTCCAATTATCTGCTAGTCTCCAAGTCCCATCCTTATTCTCAATCAAGATACCAACTCGAAAGAGCTGATCTAAAGTTATGGCACCGCACTGCTTAGCAGATTCTTCAGGTAGTGCACATAAACCAAGCAACAACTGCTTTGTAACCTCGTCTACTTCATCATTCCAAGACTTTGTTGCTTTATCATGAAAAGTCTTTGCACCATCAACAAATGTCTTTATACCATCACTTGTGACAAGCTTATGCATCTTATCAATCTTAGCATTGTCGAATGTTGATGCTGATAAGGTACGGTCTACATTCTCAGTAATAAATGATCTCCAAACTTGATGTACAGTATCAGCAACTTCACCCAACTCATGATATGACTTGACTCGTTTACCAGTGAAGTCAGGCTCGGTTTCAACCTCCATCATTGAAGCATGCTCGAATTGTTGACTTACTTCCTTTGCAGACTTGGTATTCACCTTCTCAAATTCAGGTAGACCGCTTGGAGATGGAATGGCTTGTTCCACATATGTCATCTCAACATGCTTCTTGTCATATTGTGTCATAGTCCAATACCGTACTTGATTAGTCATTTGATGTGTTCCCTTGACAAAGTTGCTAGAGCTACCCTCACGCTGATACTTCAACTCTTGGCCTCGCTGGAAGTTGTCATACACAATAATCACAGCATCTAACCCAGAGAGTAACTTCATTTGATTGGCAATGAGATTCTTCGTAAGCTCCTTCATCTTCTCATCACGAGTATCAGCATGGCAAGTGTTGCCCCAATAACACGAGAACTTCTGTGCCTTATTAGCAACTCCCCACCCATATGATGCCATGGCTTGTACAAAAGACCAATAAACGAGCCGTTTAGGATCTGCCTGCCTTGCAGATGATAGAAGCTGGAAGAATACTTGAAGTTGTTTCGATAGTATGAGCTCTTTACCACGCGAGTAGTTTGGGTTGATATTCCTCATCTTACACAAGCCCTTCCAAATCTCGGGAAAGAGTTTAATTGCTTCCTTCATTAACTCTTCTAATTGCTCCAATGGGATAAGAGCAAGAGTATAAATCTGAAATTCAGATAGAGTATTCTCGAGTGCCCTTCTAAAGATATTATCAACTTTCTTAAAGAACTTTGTTTTCTTTCGACCGGTAAACGTCATCTTATTGCAAATCGAGTCGATTGCATTCGTATCCTGTTTGCTTAAGTCATCATTGGCAATGAACGACCGCTTCATATAGTATGCAGCTGTTAAAGCATTTGCCGCGGTGACATCTCCCCGAGTCTCAAGTGCAAACTGCCGCAAAATATGATGCTGATATGTCAACGAATCTCTATCCCTAAAGAGACGGAGGAAGTCACGTGCAGTCTTATGCTTCCGTCCAAAGATCATAAGATCCTCTGCATAATCAACCATATCTCTCCATGCAAACTTTAATGTATTAATCTTATTCCTCTTTGTTTGAACTCCAGCAAATACTAAATCAAAGCCACTACCCTGATTATAAAGTGATATGATATCTTTTGTTGTTGTTGTGCCGTCCTTAATTGATTTGTGTGTATCAGATGGTACCAAATAAGCATATAATTCATAATATTCCTTCCCCATAATCGTAACTTTCTCAATACCTAAACCAAGATCACTATTCTTTCGCCTTTGACTATTATAAAAAGCCATTTTATTATCCCAGCGCGGATCTGTATTATCTGTTGCTATAAATACTCTAAAAGGGATGGGATTTGATTCGTCCTCCGAGTATTGTTGCATCATATCTTCTGCATGTAATCTACTGAGTTGACGCCTATCACTTGGTAACATCCCTTCACCAACTGATGTATCAATATCATTATTAGATGCTTGTCTTGAATCGAATGAAGATTGTATCGCTTTGTATAATCGTTTGTCATACTGTATAATATCAGATTGGTCGTATACTTCCTCATCAGAAACAGCTTTACCTCTAAAAGTATCAGGACGAAATTTCTCAATAAATTCACTCTTTGGCAATTGACATTGATATCCGCTCTTTTGCTGTGTAGTAGCATTATTTGTAGATTTATTTGTAGTAGTGAGATCGGGTGGAGGTGCGTTCTCTTCGTCGTCGTTGTTATTTGTATTGTTAGAGTTTGTTTTTGTACTAGTTGAAAAGGATATTTGACGTGGACTAGCACGTTCACGAGGACTAGAAGTACTTGCCGCCGTGGGAGATGGTAACGTTGGTGGACGAGGAGATCTAGCAGTAGTTTTAGTATTGTTTGTTGATGGGGGTGGCTTGTTGTTGGTATTATTATTACTATTCTTCTTGCCTCTTCTAGATTGTTGTTTGCGTCTCATTGTTGAAACAAATGGTTTGTTCTTTTTACCACCTTCATTTGGAGTAGACTTATCTCCATCAACACGCTTACTCTTCTTACTTGTTGTTACATGCGTCGCATTAGTATTAGTAGTATTAGTATTATTGATAGAAGTAGATGTATTATTAACTTGTCGTCTATGATTTATTGCTGGAGAGTCCACATCCATGTCGTCAACTTGAGAAGACGATACATTAGTTGAATTAGATGATGACGCTGACGCCCTATTATTACGAGGACTATTTATAGAAGACATTAGAAGAGTATATATTATATAAATATGGCTGTTATTTGTGTTAGTAGTACACGCAAAAGCACGCTAATAACCCACTAACAAACACCGGACCCTCAATCCACCAATATCGTTCAGTCGCCAAAGAGGCAATCGCAATTGAAGGTGGTTCTGTGAGGATAGAACGATCAAATGGCAATGGTCACAAAAAGGCTCTAAGTTGGCAACTCTCGGGGATCAAAAAGTTGCTTCAGCCGCCAGAGGTTATACAAGCTAGAAAAAAACTCAAACAAAAATCACGTTAAAATTTTCAAAACTCAAAACTCAAAACTCATCTTTACAAGCAAACTACTATAAGAGCTTGTACATAACCGAAGTACTACAGTGTGGAGTAAGTAATTACAAGTAGCGAGTGCCTACACACAGTGCGGATAGAATATATCAATGAGACGATGAATGAACTGGATTTACAATCGAGCCATCCATTGAGAGAAGATGTCGAGCGAGGGTTGATGAGGTTTCGATCATTGTCAATGGAATCTAGCATGGAAATTCTGCATATAAATCATCAATTACAGCCAGATACGCATTGGTCCAGTTTATGCTTGTGCTGATGGATGCAATAGATGTTATTTCCAGTTGGGTGCAGCCCGAAGCCATAACTCTGTATGAAAAAGGCATTTTCTCTCATAGCATTCTATCCCAATCAATTTAACACTTTCGTTGCACAAAACAATATCCCAAGCAAGGAAAGTTGTGTCTATTATTCACAAAAAAAGAGCAAGAGTCTTATTGTTGCAAACGATAACCTCTACTTTGAACCACCAAAGTAGAAAGAAATATAACACGATATAAAAAGGAGAATCAAATTGAACATATTATGGTACAAGAGACGGCATAACGGTACCAAATCCAATAATTAATTAATACAGTGTAAAGATATAACATATCTGGTTAAGTAAAATCAGTAATAACCTCCTCTATCTATATCAGAATATCCTCCTTGATCATAATGTCTCTGACCATATCCTCGTCCATATCCGCCACTATTATATCTACTCATCCCATATCCACCACTGCTATAACCACTACTCATACCACTTCCATTTTGACCTCCACTACTGTAACCATTACTTCCTTGATGTTGATGTTGCTGTTGTATTGAAGAATGTCTCTGCTGAGAATCACCACCACCAAATATCAATGTCCGTATCAATTTTCGAATACCTTTGTATAATAGATAAGATGTTGCTAATGATATAGTCCAACGGAAAGCTGCTACTCGTCTCCTTCGTATTATTTCATTCTGTGTTATTATTTCATCTTCTTCTTCTGTGGATGTAGAGTGTTGGTTATTATTAGTATTTCCCAACATACCCCGAAGACTACCATTCTTTCCTTGTTTATTATTACTATTCGCACCCAACAATTCTTCAATTGAACAACCCAACTTACTATTCACTTGTCCAACTACATTCTCAATCATACCTTTTAAACTATCATAAACATGATGTAACTGTTGTGCATTCATACCAACAATTTGTACTGCCTGTCCTAATGAAAAGATTAATGATTGAAATCCAAATAGACATTGATTTAAGGATGTTAGCCATTGTGATCCCATTCCCATTCCGCCGCCGTACATACCTCCATACATACCGCCCATCATTCCCATGCCACCCATACCCATTGAATATGGTGACATCATCATACTGTTCATACCCATGCCCATACTACCATAAGATGTGTTATTTAGTTGTGTTGTATCGTCTGTGTTATTGTTTGTGGCATCTGATGTGTGTATCTCTTCATCTACAGCTGCTTTCATTTCAACATCATGTTTGGTAAGTTGTTGTGGTGGTTGTTTCTTTTTCTTCTTTCTTATTTTAGTAGTATTATTGATAGTGGTAGTGGTAGACTTCTTCTTATTGTTACGAAGAGGTGATGCTAAAGGAGATTTGGTACCTCCAACACTACTCATTTTTTATGTTGTGGATTGTTTTATATTGAATTGTCGGTAATTACTTGCGACTCGATTGTCAAGTTTCTATTGCAATACTATATTAATTACACCAAACACGCACCTCAATCAAATCGTCAATCAATATTGATTCATTTCATCATCTCAACTCAACTCAGTGCAAAATTCATACTTTCAAATTGCACTTTACTTTGAATCAGCACTCTATTTTTAAGCACTTTGAGTAGATAAGCCCCCAATGCGAAGCGGTACTATTGCGAAGATACGATTAGAATAGCCCAAAAATTGAAAATGGATGGAGTACATATCCTACATAGTCTCTCTTCACTCTTCCTACAATGCGTATGCCTGGCGCCTATTAAATAGCAGCATATAAAGCATCTAATATACCGACGGACAATCATGTCCCGATCAATGATATCCGACTTGAACAGTTTAGTAAACGAGGCAAAGTCAGCAGCAAACAATTCATCAACAAGTTTAAATCATGATCAATCATTATCATCACTAACCTCTAATAATACTTCTCGAAGTAATAACACCTCCTCTCGTGGTAGAAATAATAGTAGTAGGGGTAGAGGTGGTGGTGGTAGAAGAGGAGATATAGATGATGATGAAGCATCATTATCAAGTTTCAGTCGCAACATTGCTCGTGTGGCACAACAGAAAGATTCAGCAAGTAGTGTTCGAAGTAGCACATCACGTAGTGGGGCTGCTACATCATTAAGAAGCAATCCCCCGCCACCACCAGCGGCATCATCGCCACGTACAAAAACACCACCTCGTAATCCCAATCCATATGCAAACACTAATAACAACAATAGTATGAACAGTATACGAAGCACTAATAAAGATGACAGTATGATGTCAATTAATAGTCGTGCCAGTCATAGATCATCTTCATCTCGTATGAGTGGCGGAAGTTTTAACAATAGTGCTAATAGTTTTAATAATAGTGGAAATGGTAGTCGAATGTCTAACAATTCACGGAGAAGTGGAGGTAGTGGAGGAGGAGCAAGTGCCACTGAGCGGTTAATGACATTAGTTAATGAATTATCAACACCTAAGCCACTTGCCCCTTCTCATAATACTTCACCCAATAATAATAATAGCCCAAGGGGAAGAGCGGAACCAAGTCCAGGAGGAATGAGACAGCAAGATCCAAGAGAAAGAGGGAATGATCCATCAGTTGCAAGTAACCCTAGTGGATATTTACCCAATCAGTATAATAATGGTGATCAAGGAAGAGGAGAAAGGGCGCGGGGTGGTGATAACTTTAGTGTAGCTAGTAGTCAAGCAAGATCCCAGGGGTCGTCGCGTCGTGGAGATAGTGTATCAAATAGTAGGGGAGGGAATACCAGGGCTAGTAACTCTAATAGAGGAGGTGGACAACATAACGAATCATTAGAGCCTACAGGATTTATAATGCCTCCCGGGAGTGTTAACGGCGGTGAATCAACAGGCAGTTATACTAACAATGGCTCACAACAACAGCAGCAGCAGGCACCACTATCTGTCCAAAGCATGTACTCAAATCAAACCGGTGGAGGTAGTATGATGAGTTCAACTAGTGCTGGACAATCGACTATGCCAACTGAGTATCAAGGTTCATGGAATAATGATAATAATATGGCAGGAGTAGGAGGGGGGATGGGAATGACATATAGTATGGAAATGGCACCTCCCGCTTTGATGAATGTACCTGCCAATCCATCAGGCAGTGCTGCCGGTGGAGGTAACAGTCAGTACAGTGTTGATAGCTTTTCAAATCAGCAACAGTTACAATTGGATGCAAGGAGTGCTCCCGGTGGTAGTATGAACAGTGGTGCTTTAATAAATCATTCTAACTTTTTAAATACTGATGATCCCAGTCAAGTTAGTCGAAGTTATATGAGTCAACCGCCTAATAATGGCGGAGTTGGTTTCATGTCACCACTTCAACAACAGGGAATGTTAATGGGTGCTAGTAACATGGGTGACTCTTACATCTCGGGAGCAAATAGTGGTAGTAGTATGCCAATGGGAGGAGGAAGTCAATACCAACAAGATCCAAACATGTTAATGTATGGTAGTCAGCAAGGTGGTGGATATATCGATCCAAATAATAATATGAGTCAATATGGTGGATATGGAGGTATGCAACCAGGTCAAATGATACAACAGGAAGGAATGTATAGTTCTTCGGGAGCATCATCCTTTGGTGGAAGTAAGGGATCACGTTCCTTGGCAAACTCTGCTGCAATAATACCACAGGCAAAGTTCAGTTGGGCATCGGAAAGTGTAGGCACACAATCAACTGTATTGACACGTCGATCATTCAATACCGCAAGTGTACCAGAACCCCAACATGAAAAGGAGGGTAACAAGGTAGTAGCCGGAAGATTATGGGCTAGTTTTGCCTGGATAATAACCTTTCCCGTACCAAATAAATGTATTATGAGACCAACGAAAGATGCCAAGCAAGCATGGCGTGAAAAGGTTGCATTATTCGTAATCATGGTATCCTGTTCGGTATTCTTTGTGGGCGTATTCGGATTCGTGCCATTGCTGTTGTGTAAGGAAGATTCAGTATTTAGTATGGCAGATATTTGGACGCAGACTGGTGAAGAGTGGGTGGTCGTACATGGTACGATATATGATGTCAAGACATTGATTAATCGTCATCCAGGCGGTGTGAAAGGTATAGTCGACTTTTTGGGTAAGGATGGTTCGAAAGTATTTCCACGTGCACCACCAGTGACATTACCACAAAAATGTTTAGACATGGAGAAGGTACGAGGGTTTAATTTGGATGTATATACACCAGAGAATAACTTTACAAATCCAGCATGTCAGAGTTTTAGTGAATTAGATATCTTGTTGGGAATGACATGTCATACATTTGCGGCTGGGTCTAATGGAACTGCTAAGTTCCTGGGTGATTATGAACGAGGCATCTTATCCCATACGACGGTTGGTTTAAACGCGGAAGGTATTTCATGGTTTTCACTCTATGATCGTGTATATGATGTGACCAACTATGTAAAAGCAATTAATGAGAATCGTGAGCCAGTGGTTGATGAAGAGGATGAGACTCTGGACAACAATCCGGCAGCCTACTTGACTTCTACGCTCAACAAAGTTATTATGAACTCGTTAGGTGGCGACGCTACTGATTTGTATGAGGCCTTGTTTGGTAGTTCGGAGTATATTGCTTGTCTTGAAGAAATGTTCTATACCGGTCTACTTGATGACGAGTTTGACACGTTCTGTTACACCCTCAACATTATGATGTATGTCATGCTTATATTTGTGGCCTCATTAATGGTCATACAATTCATTGCATCTATGGTCTACATCTGTCCGAGACATCGTACCTACTCGGAAGAGGATGTTATGAGTCCAGTGATGATTATGGTACCCTGCTATAATGAGGGTGATAACGAATTGCGCAAGACAATCAAGTCAGTGCTCAATACCCTATATCCGGATGAGAATAAAGTCTTACTCATGGTAGCTGACGGTCTTGTCACAGGCAACGGTGAGGATATGAGCACACCTGAACATCTTGCCAACATCCTAGGCTTTGATATTGATGAGTTCGAAGATGATACATTCGAGTATGATTGTATTGGAGTTATACATACCAAGAACCGAGCACGAGTCTACCATGGCATCTTACAAAAAGGTCATAAGTTCCTCAAGTATATCGCCGTTGTCAAATGTGGGTTGCCGGAGGAAGCAGCAACAAGTGCCAAGCCTGGTAACCGTGGTAAGCGTGATTCTCAGCTTATCATAATGGGGTACTATAACCGTATCCATTACGGTCGTGAATTGACTGAGCTTGACTCTGCTATTCAACGTGCCATGGTGGACTTGAATCTTCAAGCAGACATGGTCCGATTCCTCATGGCAATTGACGCTGATACCCGTGTTGATACCATGAGTATTACTCACATGGTGTATGGTATGGATAAGAAGGAGAAGGTACTGGCACTCTGTGGTGAGACCAAGGTTGACAATAAAGCATCAAGCTGGGTCACAATGATTCAAGTCTTTGAATACTACAACTCTCATCACTTGAAGAAGGCCTTCGAGGCAGCCTTTGGTTGTGTAACATGTCTACCAGGATGTTTCACCATGTACCGTATTATTGCCGATGACGGCACTCCATTGTTGCCGGGCGATGGCGTTCTATATGAATACTCTCGTAATGACATCGAGACTCTACACGAGAAGAATCTGTACCATTTAGGAGAGGATAGGATGCTTACAACACTGTTGTTGAAGTATTATCCCGACAGGAGTCTCACATTCATCCCCGAGGCCACTTGTTGGACAATAGTACCTCATACCTTCCGCATCCTATTATCCCAACGTCGTCGTTGGATTAACTCCACAGTCCACAATATGTTTGAGCTGCTTAAAGTCAATACCATGTGTGGTGTTTGCTGTGTATCGATGAAAGTCGTTGTATTTATTGATCTGTTGGCAACCATGATTCTTCCAGCATCGTACATTTATGCAATGTATCTTCTCTTCCTGGTGTTCTTTGAAGACCTTCCAGTATCCACTATTCTCTTAATTCTTTATGGTATTATCATGGGCGTGCAAATCGTTGTGTTCATCTTACGATCAAGATGGGAATACTTATGGTGGTTCTTGATCTATTTTGTGGTTGGTCTACCCGTCTTTTATCTTATTCTACCAACTTACTCCTTTTGGAATATGGACGACTTTAGTTGGGGTAAGACGAGAAGTGTTGGTGGTAGTGCTGCCGAAAACAACGCTGCCAATATGGAAGATGACGAAGATGATGACGATGAATATGATGATGTTCAAAGTGGCTATGGAAATCTGAATGAGGAAGATACAAACGCACCAAGTGCTGTAGATAGTGATGACAGCAGTAATTCAAGTGGTGAAGAGGAGAGTAGTGATGAGGATGAAGATGAGATTTATGAGGGTAGTGAATATAGCTCAAGAAACGATGGCGACCAGTTTCATGAATCAGATCAGTCCGAGTACTTCAGTCGAGCTAGTCAGATGCAGAACAACTCGACTTATCGATGAAGATGAAGTGACATGATGATCATGAGTACTATATCTCTGCAATGTAAAGATATGTGTATTGTAAAATTAGTTATTGTCATTAACTTAATCCAAGCTTCGGAGAAGTCTTAGAGCCTATTTATTCAAACTCATTGAATAAAGAGATCGATCTTGAGAGGCTAACGTGAGAGTCGGCCATCAAACTTAAGAAGCTCTCCATCTCAGCACTATCAAATGTCTCATGTAAGCCATTACCATCGTTGGCAACAACACTGGATAGTGAAAGAGCCTTCTTGTACCAGTAACCCGGTGCAGCTTGGGAGGTTGTTAGTGAATCCATTGACAACTCATCATCATCATTTGCTCGGTATGAATCATCAAAGCTACCAAACAGTGTAAGGAGCATATCCTTGCTTGCATTACTACTTCCAAATTGAGATAGAGTATCATACACAACCTGCTCAAGCCACATGGCCATCTTGTTTGACACTTCGTGTAACATAAATACGGCAATGGGTAGAACTGAGGAGCGGATTGTTTCCATCTCATCAGCCCTTGCCTTGGCTTCTTCCGTTTCCATGTCCCCACTGTTTAAATCCTGGTTTCCATCAACAAGCCATCCTCCACCAAAAGTGAGTACTTCCGTCAATGCATCTGCTGCTCTGCTTGCGGACTCAATCATTAGTTTGCAAAGCCCCATCTTCTTTTGTCGGAAAGCATTCCTTTCCATTTTATCAGCAATTTCACTTTCATGTTGAGATTGATTAGCCTCGACGAGCTTGTTTGACTTGTGACAAGGAGATGTCTTACTTATAGCATCCAAGAATTGACCATAAGCAGTGTGGGCTTTGAGGAAATTCTCAATCGAGAGGTACTCAGCCTCGAGATTTTGTACAAGTGGTAATGAGATTGATCCGGCCAACTCCTCGTCTTCTTCCTTCTGACATTGTTCAACGGCTACATCAATGAGATCTTTTGGTGAAATCTTGTCAATGAATACTTTCGGAGCATAAAGACCCGGGGTTGATGATGATGAAGCTTCACTTGAGTTGCAATCTGCAAGTAGAAACTTACGAAGAAGCATGTTGGTTGCAACAAGGGCATCAGGCATATGTTCTGGATAATAGCAGAGCCATTGAATAGATCTCATCATCCGAGCATCAGATGGAGAAATGCCTGCCGGAGCAATTTCTTCTCCAGGTTCACGAGTCCAGTCATCACTATCCTCACTCATTATCACACCTCTGACAACATTTCGAAGAATATAACAATCCAAGCCTTTTGGGAACAACTCTCGAGCTTGTTTGAGTGTCATTTGACGTTCCCCATCACTATGAACATGAATAAGGAAGCTTGAGAAGGTATCAAGAATGTTGTCATTTGATAGAAGAGAAGTGTAGAGAGCAACATGAGACCATAAATGTCTCCGAGATGATAAGTATGCCACATACTTGAGAATCAACAGCTCGCGAAGAGAAAAGACACTGCCATCTGCATCAAGTCCTGATGGAAGGGTTAATTGAGAGCAAAAGTCGGGTAGAACACTGTCAACGTAAAGGACAAGGTGTGTAATGAACCGCAAGAAGCATGCCTCGTCATCGGTAGTATCAGACTCAAGCGACAGTACCGCACATTCCTCAATGTATTCTTTCATTGCGTTATGCCCAACTAGGAAGGAGGACATACCATTACGGAAGGGATCACCGCCCTCTTCACGAATACGCTCAACGCCCGATGTTTCGAGTTTTGTCAAGGCAGCACCAAGATCACCATCGTTGCCTTGGGGAGAGTCGCCAGTGTCTAGAGTATCAAATTCAGTTCCTCGGTAGGGAAAGTGACCTCCACTCTTCTCGGCTGCAGCTACCCTCGCACTATTATGTGATTTTAGTACCTCATCTTCAATAATACCCATCTCGGAACGGATAATGGCATGCACACCATCTTCCCATGTTTGGAATACGGGGTTATTGAGTGCAGTATCAACATTATCAGACAATAACGACATGATGGCAGCCTCATATGCCAACGAGGGATAAAGTACCCGTGAATCTGTAACATCCGTTATGGACGAAGTTTCTGTATTAGCCATTTGCGACATTTGCTTGGCAATTTTACGGCACTGATTCTTCCAAAGTGCGCGTGTTGGATTGCCGTCACCATCAGATGTCAATGGCTCACCGCCTGTCCATGATGCTGCTCGCCACGGTTGGCCACAATCGGTAACTAATTTCATAGCCTCCTCATGTCGACCAGCTTGGAATAGCATAAAGCAAGCTCGAAGTAATCGAGCATCATCAACTTCATCTTCCGGCATCAAGTTGGGTGCATCGGGATGAAATGCATCCACAGAGGATGGTGAATTTTGATTTTGTTTTAATGATGATAGCAAGCTTGGCCACATGGTTCGACGACGTGGGGGAGGTAAGATTGGATCATTATTACCCTCGTATTCTTGAGTCAGTGCCTCTTCAAACTTACGTCCATGGCATGCCTCAATCCATCGCAATGCAGAGACCAATCGTTGTAGCGGTAATGATGATGATGATGATGCACCGTCGTCATCATTAGAAGCTAGACATGCATCTAAAACATCAGCAGGTGAACTTTCAATCAAACTAGCTGGATCATTCGACAATATCAAATCAGGTGTCTCCTCTCCATTGACACAATAAAATAATGATGATAATCCACTTGAACGTAATGCTGATAATAAATCCCAAAAGTTTCCCTCATTCTTTGATGCCTCATTCCAAACATTATCTTCTTCGCCATTATTGTTAGTGGTATTGTTATTACCACGTGATAAACATACCGAAGCTAGCGATTCCAAGAATTTAATTTCAATACTATCCAAAGCCATTTGGCTTTCGCTAATATTGTCTTCTTCGCCATCAATTTGCATCATGGATACATCATTATCTCCTCCTTCCTGATTATTAGTAGTATTATCAATAACTTTTGATAATCGATCACGACTTTGTAAATAGGTATATAACGCATCATGATATGGACTGTAGGTATCAGTACCATCACCGATTAATTGTTCTGTAGTGTCGGTGATATCCTCTTCATTATCAATTTCAACAATTTGTCGATGTTCATGTGTTGTTGTGGGTGTATTGATAATATTAGTTGTTGTGGTATGTGGAGTTTGTACACCGACTGGTGTTTGTACACCAACTGCACCCCTACCTGCTGATAAATTTGGTGAAAATAAATCATCATCCACCATACTATCATCATCGTTAGTATATCTACTAGAAGATGATGCAGGTGTTTTATTGGTTTGATTTGTATTTGGTGTTGTATCATAATATCGCTGTGGTGAATGTCTTCGCGGTGTTTGCGCGGCGGTTGTTGATGATTCACCCCATTGTGCCAACTCTCCTTGTATTGCGAGGTAGGCATTTAGCCCGTCATCTCCGTCTGCCATGTTTCTGTCTGATGTGCATGTAATTTGGAGTATTAAAAAGGTGAGACATAAGCCATAAGATGTGGTGCACAAAGCTTATTGCAACAGTGTAAATATACATAATACATACCTTCCTCTGTTATGCTACTATTTGTTCTATTTGTTGTATATTAAAGAGGATAGCCGCTACTATGCGCAGTTTTGTTTTGTATTAAGTACCTTGTAGGTGATGCAAAGCGCGGCACAGAAAAGTTTTTAGAGGTTATGAGTATACGGTCGGTTTTCCGTACAAAGAAGCACAGAAATGCCTTATTTTTCGACCGTATATCTCTAGCCACAATTTTAGTTTAACACCAAACGACCTCTCTCATTGTTAATCAATAGAATAAGCTACTCTTCACGATATCTAATCTTTGATTAACTGCCGGTGCATAGCTTTGGATATCGGTATAAAGTAGTATAGTTTATCACATATATATCACAAAGACTTGCTTTATATTATCAACATCATCACATTATCTCACATCATGACTCTAACATACAATGAAAAGAATAAGAAGAAACGTGCCTTGTCAGCCGCCTCCTCTTCACAACAACAATCGTCATCAGGAGTTCAAGTGGGTACCAATGAACCAATAACAGCCGATGGTGACATGCCAAAGAAGAAATTCTATAGATCACGTGCACATTGCAATCCATTATCATTTAATGAAACTTTCAACTACCCAACTCGACCTGATTTTATGGATTGGACTGAGGAGTATTATCCCAATCATCCATCTCTTGATAAGAAAGAAGGAGATGCAGTTAATAGTAAAAATACTATATCATTTTCACAATTATCAAATGCAATGAATGTACACCCAGACGTATTAGATGTAGGCTGTGGATTTGGTGGATTAACAATGGCATTATCAACAGCATTACCAAATAATACAATATTAGGTTTAGAAATACGTGCCAAGGTTACCGAATATGTACGATTACGTATAGTAGCACAACGGAAGGAACATCCAGGGCAATATCACAATTGCTCTGTGATGCGAACCAATGCAATGAAATACCTACCAAACTTTTTTAGTAAGGGATCATTAGAAAAGATATTCTTCTGTTTCCCCGATCCACACTTTAAGAGGAAGAATTGGCCAAGACGTATAATATCAGAACGACTGTTAAGTGAATATGTATACCTGTTGAAACCGAGTGTTGGACGGTTGTATTGTATTACTGATGTGAAAGATTTGCATGATTGGCATGTTGATAAATGTAGTATGCATCCAATGTTACAGGAGTTAAGTAATGAAGAAATGGAGGAAGATCCATGTGTAGCATTAATGAAGAGTGAGACTGAAGAGGGAAAGAAGGTGATTCGAGAAGGGAAATTCGGGCATGTGATGTATTATAAGGTTTATAAACGTGTTGAGTTGAGTGAAGTTGATTCAGCTGCGGCATCTGCTACTGCTAAAGTTACTGTCGAGAACTTCTTTCAAGAGGGTCAGTTTGGTGTAGAAGTTGCCTAGTAGGGGTATGATAATTATGTTATGTTAGGACTGTGGCAATATTCGAGGGAATAGTTTGCTTTGCTTGATAGTCATTTTGAAAGATGTTATGTTTGCAAACAGTATAAGCTCTGCCTTATGCAATCTTATGCGATACATGCAGCTCTAATGCAATACTTTGATTGATATTATAACAATTGTTTTGGCAACTATCTTTACCGCTCTATCTTCACAATTATCTACAAGTTCAAGTCGTGAGCATAACCCCCATGGCTAGCTGGCCTGCGGCTCTACCTATAGATAAGAGAGCCTCTCCATCCCATGATCATAGGTTGATATGGATCATTAGGTAGTTACTGTTTGCTTGCTATCTCCATCTATCATTATTTCCTTGCTTGACACCACTTCAGCTATTGCAGAAATCTCACATCAGCAGTGAATTTCCCTAGAAGCTTCTTCGACGACCATTTTTTTATTGACAACACACCAACGCAACATCATAATATCTTTGGTTGTGGTGTGTAATATGGCTATAGTGATGAAGGCTATGGAGCCTTTAGCCGTGGATGATACTCGAATAAATATATGTTGCAGCAATAGCAGTTTGCAAATAGCGGCATCATCTCTTGTTAGCGCCGCAAAGCCACCATCGTCGACAAACGATGATGACTCACTTGATGTGCAACAAATCATGACAACCTATGAGCCACTCAAAGTATGTTTAGACGATGATAGTTCTATCGAAGATGGCGACGATGATGATGATGATATGTTCGACGACGATGCCTTTACATTTGGGGATGAGGACTTCCAAGCTCTCATGGCTCATGATAATATGAAGAAAGTGACGGCATCGATTACATCTCATGAGAGTGGTAGAATATCAGCAGCGTCGACATCAATATCTACTCCTAATGCATCACATATTCCCCTGCATAAAGATTCTTCCATAGACTCGGATAAAGTTGCCGAATCCTTGCCATCTACAGCGGCATCATCACAGGTGAGTAAAGTTGAATTTGTTGAGAGAAAATCGCATCAACAAAAGGATATCGGTATGGTACCAATTCCTCTGTAGAAAAGGGCTTCGACAGCTTTTTTTGACTTTGACAAATGAGGAATGAACTTCCTCATTCTAGGCGTAGAGGTCTATGATCCATTGAATAGATTGGTGCTGGTTGATGAGCTCTAGGCAGGGAGTGACCAAAGAAACTTGTTCTCTGTGATGACGGCGGCCTTCTTTTCTACAACATTTTCATTTGCATATCTTGTGCACTAACGTCATGCTTGTTGACTACTCCTACATTTACAGACATCACTTGGTACATTGCAAACCAATACTTCGCATACTAGCTGTACATCTCTTTCAAGGAAAACGAAGTCCAAACGTCGAGTATCTCTCAAGAATGATGTAGCAGTCATACCGATACCCATGCGTACAGAATATAGCAGCTTGGTAAAGGCTCGAATATGGAGCTCTGCAAACGAGCTTACTCAGAATGCTGCCCGTAACACTCTAGAATTTGCAGCTGAAGGATTCAATTGGCGCAATGTTGCTGATGATGAACAAATGGTACAATCTCCATCTGGTGAGCGTATCCATCCTATACATTATATGAATCTATCAAGCCTCAGTTGCAATGCTTTGAGTTGCAAACAAGAAGCTAGTACTCCAAGTTGTCAGACAGAAGATAACTCAATACCTGTCAGCATGGATACTGAACCTCTACCTTCTTGATTTATAACTTCAGATGATGTACGGAAAGGTATGTATATAACTAACTTTGAAGCTGTACAAAGAAACTATTATGAACATGAAGTCATCCTTCAAGGTTGACTCTGTTACAGTATTGTACTGTTAATGCTTAGAAAGAATAAAAATAGAATTGCAAATTATTTAGGTATGAATTGACTAAATACATACAAGTTTGTACGAAATAGTGTGAATATAGCGAACCTTGTGTAAGTACCTAGCAAACAATGAGTGAAAGAAGTTGTGGATCTCTTGTCTTCGAGGTGTAGCCGTCTTGTTGTAACTCCACCATGAGTGATGCATATGCTATAGTAGACATTCCCAAGTCCTTACCTATACATGGGATGGCTTTGACAAGCACTGGCAGGAAAATAGAGCACAACAAGGTAGTGGTTGACACCCAAACGTACGAATCGAATGGCTCGGTTTCCCTCGAAAAGTTGGGATTCTCTCCTCTTCGAGGTGTAGCCGTCTTGTTGTAACTCCACCATGAGTGATGCATATGCTATAGTAGACATTCCCAAGTCCTTATCTATACATGGGATGGCTTTGACAAGCACTGGCAGGAAAATAGAGCACAACAAGGTAGTGGTTGACACCCAAACGTACGAATCGAATGACTCGGTTTCCCTCGAAAAGTTGGAATTCTCTCCTCTTCGAGGTGTAGCCGTCTTGTTGTAACTCCACCATGAGTGATGCATATGCTATAGTACACATTCCCAAGTCCTTACCTATACATGGGATGGCTTTGACAAGCACTGGCAGGAAAATAGAGCACAACAAGGTAGTGGTTGACACCCAAACGTACGAATCGAATGACTCGGTTTCCCTCGAAAAGTTGGAATTCTCTCCTCTTTGAAGTGTAGCCGTCTTGTTGTAACTCCACCATGAGTGATGCATATGTTATAGTAGACATTCCCAAGTCCTTACCTATACATGGGATGGCTTTGACAAGCACTGGCAGGAAAATAGAGCACAACAAGGTAGTGGTTGACACCCAAACGTACGAATCGAATGGCTCGGTTTCCCTCGAAAAGTCGGGATTCTCTCCTCTTCGAGGTGTAGCCGTCTTGTTGTAACTCCACCATGAGTGATGCATATGCTACAGTAGACATTCCCAAGTCCTTACCTATACATGGGATGGCTTTGACAAGCACTGGCAGGAAAATAGAGCACAACAAGGTAGTGGTTGACACCCAAACATACGAATCAAATGGCTCGGTTTCCCTCGAAAAGTTGGGATTCTCTCCTCTTCGAGGTGTAGCCGTCTTGTTGTAACTCCACCATGAGTGATGTATATGCTATAGTAGACATTCCCAAGTCCTTACCTATACATGGGATGGCTTTGACAAGCACTGGCAGGAAAATAGAGCACAACAAGGTAGTGGTTGACACCCAAACGTACGAATCGAATGACTCGGTTTCCCTC
>Ga0214477_100478_pt1 | contig 27816 bp, 19 predicted proteins | sample M1_20Mar14CPVII9_FD_165058 | JGI IMG/M metagenome (GOLD analysis project Ga0214477, IMG submission 165058) | Marine eukaryotic communities from Monterey Bay, California, United States - M1_20Mar14CPVII9sort6BwellC16 | ecosystem: Environmental > Aquatic > Marine > Unclassified | place: USA...
TTTGTATTTGAATTGAATATATCACTGTATTCAATCAGTCTATTAGATAGGATATATATTACCTATGCCGTTGCATCAAGTGCAATTATGGAGCTTGAACTATTTATCGACAATAACCTATAGTATTATAGGAGACCCTATTTAATACCCTCAGCCCTTTTTTCAATTACGCCATGGCGAGGATTTAGATAGCCCTTTAGCATCAATATGCTGTATTAAGGTGGTGACAGGTGAGTAGTAGGTAACGGTATATATACGTCGGCGGCGTCGAGTTTGTAGACTGCAAGGATACCCCAATGCTAATGACCATCTCTTGACTCTTTGATCATTGCATGGTAGTTAAGTGTGTTCGATCTCGCGAATAATACTCTTATATCATCTCTCAGAGCTTTCGGGCAAACATCGGTTTAGTCGATATAGTTACAAAAGTATGTCATCAATTCAAACGATGTCAAAAGTTATTGCAACAATACTAGTATCTCCGATAAGCATATCATATGCACAAGAAATAGACCGAGGAGAATACAGTGATATATTCAATTCAAATACAAACTACAAAGGTAATACAAATTGTAGAACAACAACATCGAAACAAACATTAAGTTGTTTAGGATTACGATGTAAACCAAAACATGAAGGCGGTTGTGCACAAAGTGAGTATACGGTTGAATCAATACAAACTAGTTGTACAAATCCCGGAGCTGGCACTGGCTCTGAAACTGCTGCTAAAATATGCTATTATGATACTATATGTTGTCCAATTGATATTAATGATGGTACTCCAATAAATAATGATGGCACTCCATTAAATAGTTTAACAATTATGGAAACTACAAAGAATACAAATAACGAGAATGAGAATGAATGGCCAGATGAGCCTCAAATGTATACCAGTTCAGCTTATAGCAGCTCATCAACTACACAATCAGCAGAAGATGGAGGGAGTATAGGTGCAGGTTTAGGATTTGCAATAATGTTCATGATAGGTGCAGTATTATACATCGTCGTGGCACGGATAAAGAAACAACGTGAATTGAATCAAAAAAGTAGTGTTACTTCTTCTTCCTCGAGAGGTGTGAATGGCTTTTTAGAAGATGGTAATAACGTCGAGGTACCACCCCAAAAGAAAAAGAAGAGTCAAAGAACCATATATGAAATTGATTCATCATCTTCTTCTTCGAATAGTAATTCAAGAAGAAGTGATCCACCATCATCATCAGGCTCATCAAGAAACAGTGGGTCAAGGAATAGCAGCAGAGGCGGCGGGTCAAGGACTAACCAATCAAGAAAAAGTGGTACATCAAAGACATAGTAAACGAAGTAGACAATCAAAGAATACTGTGGATAGATATTTAGAAAAGCAGGCGAAAGATATGGAGGCACTTGGTATTAGTTCACGAAGTGGTGAAGAAAATAGTATACTATCCTGAGATGAGGAGGATTTAAGAAAGGTTTATGAGGTCGGGGTTAGGGACGCAGTGTAAAACTGAGATATTACATATCAATAATAAGATTAGGACGAAAAACGTTATATGAGAGATACACAATTACTCTAATATCCTAAAATCTATACATTCTTATGACATTGCTCTATACATTCTTGGAGACCACCGTCGAGTATTAACATTACTCTAACTTCTCCTCAAGAGCCTGAAGTAACAAACTCATCTTGTTAGGACGAGCAGCAGTAGAAGGATCGGAGGAGCTACTTTGTGGTATCTTCCTCTTCCTTGTGTCATGACATGGTACTTGGGAAGTACTCATCTTGTTAGGACGAGCAGCAGTAGAAGGATCGGAGCTACTTTGTGATATCTTCCTCTTTTTTGTGGCATGACATGCTGATACTTGAGGGGTATCTTCCTCTACTGTTAGGTCAACAACAGGGGGTGGATCGACAGGGGAAGGATCCCTACACTCCTCTATACATTGATCATAATCAGCACGTGGTCGAACTGTTTCATCTCTTCTATCCCTACTAGCTGGTGGTATGCTCCTTTGCTGCTCACCCATACGATTGGCATTCTTGTACACAGGGATTTGATACTGTTGAAATTGACGTAATAAACGTAACTCAGTTTCAAGCTGTTGTAGACTGTGCTTATTAGCATTTGAAGAAGGAGAAGGATGATCCCTAATACATTCCTTCATGACACTATTAGTACGTTGATCATAATCATACGTGGCACTTCGAACAGTAGTCGCGGCCTCAACAACATCATCTTGTTGTAATAGATGTTGTAACCGTAACGTATCGAGTTGTTGTTTGTGTACCAATTGTAACATTTCCATCTCTTGTTCTCGTGATTGCTTATGTTGTAGGCTGCTTATGGATTCACTTCTACTTCTAGGCACTGGCTGTATCGGCTTGGTCTGTTTTTTAGCCTCACGATATAAAGTGAAAGCAACCTGATCGTTTGTATTAGCAGGCGGAGGAACTCTTTTACAACTGTCTCCTACTGCAACACTTCGTTCACGATGGGTCGTCAGTTGTTGTTGAACTTCTTGTGGCGTTGGTGGTACAAGCTTGGTCAAGTCCGGAGCCGCACCATCGTGAACAACCTTGAAACTATGTTTAAAACAATACTCTCCCTTCTTTTGTTTTAATTTACATCCCTCTTGTTTGCAATACTTTCGTTTTCGTGTTAACTTTTTAGCTGGTATAACTGTAACGTTGAAAGGATTGGTAGTAGCAGTTGTAGGAGCTTGTTGTTGATGCTGTATCGGCGGCATCGGTGTTCGATGATGTTGTATCGGCGGCATCATCATCAGCTGATGATGATGATGATGTTGCATATTGTATGGCGGCATATTATATGGATAGCCATTATAGGCAGTAGGATGATAAGGAGGAGGCGGAGGATGATGATGATGATGATATGTTGTCGGCATCGACGACGACGTCTTCTTCATTTGCTGTTTGTTATCCATCGTCGACTTATGTTTGGCTATTGCAATAATAATTCTTGAACTGTCAATTCTGCCTATGGTCTCTTACTTCGTTCCTATTACAATTGTTGCTTTCTCAGTTGCATCAATCATGGAAAAGTAACATCAACGTGGGTTGCAATATTGTCTGTTTGGACTAGTTTAGTTAGCCGTCGGTAGCATTATTTTCCAGAAAGTTGGCGATTCGAGGCAATAGTGTTTCTGTTTCTCTAAATCATAAGAAAGCAGGCATTGTGGTATCCTCGGTACAGCGTACGCAGTACTCGAATGCATATCCAATTGACACTCTTATCACTCTCTAAACCCCTCCCTCATGCCATAGTCTAGTTGAAGAATCAAACCCTGCCTAAATAGATCATCATGTGTACATATAAAAAGAAATACGTTATGTACATGTTGTCTGAGAGAGGTAAGGCGGGTATCTTTCGGTTGGTATCCTCCTCTCTCGATCGAGATATCAGATGGATAGATACGAATGTATGAGCGGGTTGGTTGATTCTATGGTAATGTTTGGTTACTTATTATTGATGACTAGTATGCATCTTAAACTTATGATACTAGTATCTTTTCATATCAGATCAGATCATCTGACATCTGGACTTGTCAAAGTTGACAAGACTAGACAAACATCTCTAGAGCTTCCCCTTCGATACCCCCCTCCAACGACTCGAGCTCTCTTCTATTCACTAGCTGAGTATATGATCGTTATCATCTCCCCTTTGACTTTCCAAATCATCTCTAAACTCATTCATGAATGCTACAAGCTGATCATCTTCACTACCGAGACTCTCAATCTGAGATATGTTTGCAATCTCGACATGCTTCGGAACATTCTTGGGGGTAGTAGAACGAGCAGAACGCTCAGAACTATCAATACCAAGTATCTCTCGTGCCATCAATTTACTTGATACACTTGATGTTGATTCATGACGAAGAAGTTCTGGCATTTCATACATGTCCTTCACAGCTGACAGACGATTATCCCTTTGTATACGAACAGGAGTCGGTTGAATAATAACTCGTGGTGTCTTGGCAACAGAGATAGCCGATGGATGAGTCAGTTGGACTTGTGGCTGTTTCTCTTTTACAACAGCAGCAGAGGTCGTCACAAGACTTTCTTGAAGATGATCAGCTAGTACCTCCTTGAGTTGGTTTACACTCGATCTTGATTCATGACGAAGAAGTTCTGGCATATCACACGAATCATTCACAGCGGATAGATGATTATCTCTTTGTGTACTAGTCGGTTGAACTTGTGGCTGCTGTGTTACAGCAGCAATAGATAATACTGCAGAGACAGCATCAACAGAATGTACTACCGCCTTATGTGGAACTTCTTGTGGCGTTTCGCCAAGGATACCCGACGGAGTATCTCTTTGTGTATGAGCCAGTTGAACTTGTGGCTTTTGTGTTACAGCAGCAGTAGAGGCCGAGACAGCAGCAACATGATGATCTTGAGGATGATCAGCAAGTATCTCCTTGACTTGATTTACACTTGATCTTGATTCATGACGAAGAAGTTTTGGCATATTACACAAATCAGTATTCACAGTTGATAGATGATTATCTCTTTGTGTACGAGTTGGTTGAACTTGTATCTGTTTTGTTTCAGCAGCAATAGATAATACCGCAGAGATAGCATCAACAGAATGTACTATCGCCTTATGAGTCGGTGGAACCTCTTGCGGTGTTTCAGTATTGGCAGTTGGAGTTGGAGGGATAAGATACTCCGGTACACTTCCGTCATGTATGATTGCCATGGAATGTTTGAAACAATACTCTCCCTTCTTCTGTTTCAACTTGCATCCCTCTTGTTTGCAATACTTTTTCTTCCTTGTATACCGTTTAGGTGCTGGTAAAACTATAACGTTTGTGGAAGCATTCATCATCTGAGAGATAGGACGAGGAGGAGCCACCTGACTACTCTGAAGTGTATCATCAGCAGTTACTTGCCTCGAATAGTTTTCAGCTCTATACTTCTTTGCATCTGGTACCGTCTTCTCACTAATATCACTATCACTAACTCTACTTGTTAGATGGTGATGCTGATACTGTTGTGAATGTTCGTTAGGAGGAGGTGGCAAGATACTCTTCCGCTTCCTACCATCATGCTTGATGGGTAACGCCGCCATTTGATCCTCACTAACTTTGCTCGTCATATATTGATATTGATACGCCGCGGCCGATGCTTGTGCATTGTGTGGCATGTATGAGTATGGATATGGATATGCATAATGAGTAGGAGGAGGTAGATGATATTGAGACATATGATGTGTCATCGACGACGATGCCGCCTTCTCCTGTTGTTGTTTGGAAGTTGTATCAGAGCGATATTGCAATTTAGCTGTTTGTTTACTATTAGCAGAAGCATTATTGGTAGCAGTAGTAGCAGGTTGAGAATAAATCGGTTTCGACGTATGATGAGACATATGATATGGATGATGATATTGATGGGTTGGATATGGATGATGGCCGCCGACCATATGATAGGGTGGAGGAGGATACGGCATCGTCATCGTCTTATTCATCATCTCGTTTGAGTAATTATCATAGCTGGTATCTTGTCGTAACGATCTCCCATACTTATTGTTGCTGATATTGATACATTGTTGCTGCTTTTGAATGGAGCGTCGTTGAGTAGTATCATCGATTTGAGTATCTTTCTTGATCTGATATTGATCATATGGGATGTTGGAGTCGGAGTTGGGGTGTTTACTGTACATATTCTCTCTCTTATCTCGGTACAGATATAAATCTCTTGCTTTGCAATACTCTTTGCAACTATCTAATCCATCAAGCGGTGGCAACAGATGGTTAGTTCTTTAATTAATGGATGGACGGCTAGGCTGCAAAGATATCAAATTCGCTTTGGCTCTTGATTGTTTGTAAACTAATCGGCACTCGGCATGAAAGTTCAATTAAAGTAAAGACTCCCAATTACATACCTTACTATCGCCATCAAGTCGCCTCAGAAAATTGTTGAGTTGAATAGGAATAAGTAAGGGCAATGAACTATCTCCAATAGCATGCCGATCTGATGCCCTTCTTTATACGACGCAAAAGAGCGGCTGCCTCTACACCTAATGACAATAGGGGTAGTGGCACCTCTAGTACTGACAATACCTCCGCCGTTTTTATAAAAAATAATAAATCCAATTGCAAACGTACAAAAATATCTAACCAACCTATACTTGCTGTAAAAGATAACCACATGAGTATGAAGAGGACGTATACATCAACAAACAACAACGATGGGATACATTTCCCCACGATGAGCCACAATGTATCTCTTCCATTATATGGCAATTGTCAGAGGAAGATAAAGTAATAAACCTAGCAGACTTTGTAGGGATTACTGCACATGAACCTTTCCTAAAACAACAAGATGAGTGTGATGAAGGATGTAGGCAGAGTTATTATATACAAGCATGTTCTGCCGCCTATGATGCATTAGAAGAACATTATACACGGTTGGATGGTAATAGAGGGTTGGTAGAATTACAAGAAGATGTTGCATGTTTTAGAGTATTTGATTCTGGTACTGATGAGGAAGTAAAAGATGAGCAGAACTCATCAGCTGCTGCTTCTGATAATAACACTGTGCAAGATGTTGGGGATTTTAGTTTTGATAGTGGTAGTAACGAATTTATTGGTGATGACTTAGTAGATGAATTAGGTACCAGCACACCCGTTGATGCACCTCCACACAATAGTACACCGTCATCCACGACTACTTCTTTGGAACTGGATGATATTAGTTGTGTTAGGAACGGAGTAGAAGATAAAAGGAAAGGCCCTTCTCCTACCAATGCAACTGCTGATTTATCAAGTTTTACAAAAGATACATCCCCATCATCTGATGATAGTAATAATGATTTATCTAAGGGTGAACCTTATCTTCCACCATTTTATGGTAACCTAGATACATGTGTTGGGGAAAGTAATGTGTTAGTATCACCAAAAAAGGGTAAGCATATATCTCTTTTGTTATATTCTATTTTATCATAATCTTATCTAATATAATATCCCTCATCAGTCAATCCCAAGGAACCAAGTGATGTGGTCAATACATCAGCAACACAAAGAAGGGATGAATTGCAACAGCAGCAGCAAGGTGATATTAGTTGTGGCGGATCAGATAAACCTCTTGAGGTAGCTCAAATAGAGGTGCAAATTATAGTTCGAGCTCCGCCTGGCAAACTTGGCCTTACCTTGACGAACAAGTTGACGAACAATCAGATTATCTTGATGAACAAGACTAACGGATATGCTAACAGTGGTGCATATGTATCACATGTTGATAATGACAGTGTCTTGGTTCAACAAGTATCAAAAGGTGATAGCATTATCTCCATTGATGGTATAGATGTTAGTCAACACACCTGCAAACAGGTACAATCTATACTCAAGTCTAATAATTTGGAGCGAGTTTTGGTGTTTGCTAAAGATATTTCAATTACAAATGCACCATGGTACTATGTTGATCCACAGGGTAGAAGACAAGGCCCGTTCAGTGGTGTTGTGATGCGTCAATGGCTTGAGGCTGGATTCTTCGATAGTGATTTACTCATTAGTCAGAGTAACAGTGGGCCCTTCCTTCCTTTGAAAGTCTACTTTCCTCCGCAGACTGATAAACCACCAAATTATTTAACTTATTTATTTGAAGAGGAAGAGGAGAAGAAGAAGCAAACTGTTTCGTGGCTGCTTCAGTGTATGCAGTATAAATCAGAGGTCGGTAGTATTAGAAGAACGGATACGTGGGACAATGAAGAAAAGACGCGATTGTTACTTGGTATATATCTATTCGGATATGGAAAGTGGAAATCAATCCAACTCGTAGTATCAACACGAACAAATGATCAAGTTGGACAAAAGGCCAACGAATGGTGTTCGTGCATGTCAACAATTGAAGAAACTGGTGCATTATCTACAAAAGAAGATGTTCTGGAATTTTACAAGCAGACATTACCCAAAGTGGAAAGTATTATCCATCAACTTGAGAAGAAGAACCACAATGATAAGGAAGTGAACAAGAAAAGATGGCAAGAACTATGTGCACAAGGTAGTAACCAAGCACAGCAGCTTTTACCTTACGAGTCAGAATCGGCTTCTTCCTCTTCCACCGTATCATTCAATTTGGGTAGTACTCATTCCATCACCACAAACTTGGACACCCGTCATATCAATCTTGACTATGCTAAATCAATCTTCCAAAGTTACATGATTAGGGAACTTGATGGTCGACTCGAACCGGGCACCACCGTGTCAGTTACCAATATCATTAGACGGACCGAGAAGAAAAGAGTTTGGGCCGAAGTGGAGTATAAAGTTGTTAAGATTGAAGACTCCAAGCTTCCAGCACCAGTAGTATCATCATCTGCATCATCAAACAATTCAACAAACAAGATTACAGTTAAAGGGTATACTTTCCCACCTTCGGTAAACGCCCGCTACCACGTATCACTCAGAGACCTACTCAAAATGTATGGTGAGGCTTCGTTACAACATCTCTACAAACTCAACGAGGTTGCTTCATTGGACACCGCAAAGAGAGTAGATTTGATGGGTAGAAAGAATTCTATTCGTCGACGTGGAGGAGTCTACTCATTCAAGATCAACAAAGCTTCACCTTCATCTCTACCGTTAAGTCCTATACAAGAAGAAGAAGAGTTTATTGGTGAAAACGAACAAACAGTAGAAGAAGAGTATAGTGATGACGTTGACGAGCAATCACCAGAAGAAGAAGAGTTTAGTGATGACGACGACGAACCAGAAGATGAGAATGAGGAAGAAGACAAGCACGGCATGACTGGTTCATTTGGAGGCCGTCACGACTGGTACCTAGTCAAGGGGAAGAATGGCGAGATGTACATTCGTATAGACGGAGAAGATCTATCTATTGAAGGAGATGCTGGGCTTTGCAAGTTGTATGACCTACTCATGAATGATGTGAAGAACGATCTCCGCATCCCACCTTGGATCAAGCGTGCATTGTGTATCAAGTTGCACGAACTTGGTGGTGATCGATTCGGTGCCAAGAAGAATACCGTTTATCTTCTACTCGAGATGGCATTACAGCTCAAAGACGGTCACAGTGTGCCTGGCGAGATGTTTCAATGGGATGATACCGTCTTCATTGGAATGGTAACCACCAAGTTGATGGAAGCATTGGAAGCTCTCGAACCTCTTTTCGCTCATTTTCCAAAGCTCCGAGATGTTATCACTGCTGCTATGATGAGCTGGCCTCCTTGTAAAGACGAAGATGATCGAGAAAGGGTATACAACAAGCCAACTGCAACAGAATACACTGGTGTTGACTCGATGCGGGATGCGTTCGATGGACCAGCGAATCCCGATGCCAAGACTCATGAAGAGAGGTATTCAATAGCCTACAACATGAAACAGTTCAACAGTGCAATTGACGAGATTATAAACTTTGTGCAAGAAGCTTTGAAATGTGTCCGCAGCGGCTGTGTCTTTTTGCTGGATAAGAATGATTTAGCATGCGACGAGACACGAAACAATCTTCATGATATCATCACATCTCATGGTTTCAAGAAGGTTGCTTCAGTACGAACATCCAAATGATATCATCATCTACATGAAGGGTCATGCAATGATTGTTGTGCATGGACCGCTTTGTGTCGGTGGTACTATTATGGTTGAACACTTCTCGCTTGATGATATGCTACAACGTTGCCTGGTTATTGATACACTTCGTGGTATTGTTTGTATGGCCAAGGGAGAGGAATTCAATGGTCCATATCTTGCTATCGAGGCCGGAATGATGCAAAAGCTTCTTGTCAAAGGACTTCATCTAACGAGAAAGTATGGAGTTCCCGCTGCCTTCTTTCGTGAGTACCTCAATAATACATCAAAGACAGTGAAAAGATTGGGTGCAGTACCGAAAAAGGTTATTACAAAGAACTGCTTTGACTTGTATGCTAATGGGAAATACGTCCATTTCCTTGAGTACCCTATCTCGAAAATGAATCGGAAGAGATACAGGAAATACAATAAGTAAACTAAATGTACACTATTTGTGATAGAAGCCTAACTAAGGCACAAAGATATCTATACTCTCATATATAGAGTTGGGAAGGAATCTTGACGTTGCCTTCTTGCCATTTCTAAGCGGCATGAAGTTTTGATAGGGTCCCAAACCTAACCTAACACATTACTGAACTAAAAGGTCTGGCAGCACCAAACCGAGGTCAATACGTAGACCCACATAAAACTAGAACCCACCCCAGCCCAGCAAGATGATGGCAAAAATGGCAACTGTCAAAACTCGCATAAATTGTTGTTGTGTGCGTGCTCTCATAAATATCGTTGCTTTGGTCCTTCTCTCATAATATTTATTACTAACGGACAACCTCTGACAACCTACATATACCTGCTACCATCAAGAAGCAAAGTATACAGTAAACAATATGAACTACAACAACAACCAGATTTACAACAGCGGCAGCTCTGATGCCGTTGCATATTGTTCTGAGATCAATAGCTCTTCCTACGCCAGGGCGGTATCAACATTATCGAATGATGGTACTTCTATTGCAATGAATAATAGCAGTGTATATAATATGTCGACTGAACAACGTGACGATACTACTTCCTCTGAGGGTATCAAGCAAACTAATATGATGAGTAGGGATCAACCACCACCACCACAGGTGGCAGGTATTGTAGCAACAGTATCAAACGAGGAAGTCAACGAATTTATGCAATACCTATCACATAAGAATAACATCAATAATTGCAATACTACGGAGGTCAAGGCAGCGGCGGTGGTGGTCAACAAGGCGGCGGTGGTTAAGAAGAAGAATAAGAGTGGTCCAAAGAAGAAGAAGTCAGTTAGTAAGAAGGCTCATACTTGTAAACATGTAGGGTGTACGAATAATGTTGTTAATTCGGGTGTATGTTACCGACATGGTGCTAAGAAACGATTGTGCAAACATGAAGGATGTACCAACATGATCAAAAGGTAAGCAGAAAGTTGTGCATATGATATAAATTTTATATTTTCACCAACAAAAAACTAACCCCTTATCTATACGTTTATTCCAATTAATATTAAAGTGACGGAGTATGTCTAAAACACGGTGCACGTAGTATGAGACAGATCTGTTCCATGGAGGGGTGTACAAAGTTTGTACAATCCAAGGGTGTTTGTTGGAAACACGGAGCGAAGAAGGTTGCCAAGAAGTGTAACTTTGTTGGATGTGATAAGTTTGCACAGACGAAGAAGGGTGGAAATGGTGGTAGTTGTTGTTTGAAGCATACATTCAAAAGTGGTGATGAGGGTAGTATTACTAGTAGTAGTAGTGTTGAGGAGGATGGGAATGCTGGTGTGGCAATCCAAGCTCTTCTTTCCTTGAAGAGTGTATCTTCATTGGAAGAGTAAAAAGTATCGAGCAGGGGATTATACGTTTTGTGAAAGAATGTGAACAGAGAGGAGATACTTACATGTGTGTATATGGTGTATATGAATTGATTAGTAGAGATATGTAATAAATGTTTATATGTTTAAAGAAGCTCAATTGTATCACATCTTATGTACATTATCACGTCTTATGTCATTCAATCATATCTTATATGCATGTATCTTGTCCCTTGGTGTATTTTCGAGTAAAGCAATTGAACCATCCAATCTCCAAAGTAGGAGGCGGTTTCATATCAGTGAGACTTGTAAACCATCCACCACAAGGGGGATTAGAATCCTTATCATTATTTGGTGGTAATACTCGAGCTCTGTAAAATGCCTTCTTTCGGCCCACTAATTTCCCTGATATCATATCTTGGAACTCGATATACCAATAGGATCTATTCCTATGCAGTACAGAATTCCCAGGAGTGCCGTTCCATTTTATTTTGTGTTTGATGTATGATGGATATCTATTTCGGTCGTAACTTCTATTGTATAGTCCATTTACATCGGATATGCCACATCTTGATACTTTAACCGTTTTGGAATGTAGATCAGGGTTGGGTGTACATCGGCTGAATCGAGATTGATAGTTTTGTTCATAATCATAACTCTTATGTTGACACTGTACACCTTGATAATCGAATAATGATGCAGTAGGTAATAGTTTGGAAGAAGAGGCGACGACAACTTCATCCTTCTGCGGTACAAACTCTTGTGAAGTTGCAACTAATGATTGCTTCTTTGATTGTACTTCTTCCTCTTCTTTTGACTCGTCTGGACTAGTCTTTGGCAATCTATCTCTACTACTCGGAGCAGGTGTCTTCTCATCACCCGGACAGAGTATACCTTGACTGTCATACCATCCTATCTGGAAAGTAGGAGCTGGCTCGACACCAGTACCAACAGTAACCCACCCATCACACGGAGGATGATCTATATCGCTCTTTGTCAAACTAACATTAGTTCGGTAAAATGTCTTATTACTTACTCCACCCTTTTGTAATTGGAATCCTATAGACCAATAAAAAGCATCACGAAGAAGTACAAAGTTCCCAGGAATGCCGTTCCATTCTATATCAGATTTGATGTATGATGTAAATCCGTTCCGATTATAACTCTTTTTGTATAATCCATTTATGTTGGACATACCACATCCTATAGCTTTGACCTTTTTGTAGCTGTTAGGATGTGCATATGTGAGTGGTGGTGGTGTTGACGATGCTGTGGCTGACGACATGAGGCATGATGGGTTGGCTGCTCTATCATTGATATTGAGTTGAGGTGTCAACATTGGATATAGTTTACCAATCAAGTTATAACATTCGGTAGTATCAAATAACTTCCATGATGATTTGTTCCATTTCATCCTGGCTCCAAGAGCTCTTTTTGTTTTATCAACAAATAGGATTATACTCCCAGCAATACCGAGTAACCAATCCTTCTTTGTAGGTTGGTAAAGAGAAGTACGGAAAATGACAAATGTCACCGGTTTTCCATCCCATATTCCTTCTTTGAAGTACATAGTTGTCCCATCATGCCAAGTTTTTGCTCGTTGGTATATCCCGGCGGCATCTCCTCTCATCCGATGTTGACCAATATTTGGTAATTTGATATTCAACGTTAAATATTGTGGGGTTGGATCAGGTGGCAGAGGCATTGGAATAGAAGAGTAATCGAATGATGGTGCAGTTGGTGATGAAGAAGTGACAACAACTTTATTCTTCTGCGGTATAAATTCTTTTGACGTTGCAACTAATGACTTCTTTGATTGCATTTCCTCTTCTTTTACTGATCTGCTCGGAGGAGGTTTACTACTAGTAGTAATTGAGGGAGATGCAGCAAACTTTGGAACTTCGTATTGAACAGCATTTTCTATACTGACACCACTCATTGCAGCTGCTATAACCGATGGATCTTCAATGAAATCATTAGTACTTAGAGGTGCCCATACCGATGGATTGTTAATGTAAGATGGTACCAAACTATTAGTATTAGTTTGAGAATTTGAGGTGTTATTGCTATCATCCAAGTTAGCCAGTGTAGTAGGCGTTGTCATGCTAGTAGACGAAACCGGTATATCACTACTAATATGATGAAGAGATACATCCTGTAATGTATTACAATTGCTGCTTTGTTCTAACAAAGCGTCTGAGCTCGATGATGTGGCTACTGATGACGATTGCAAACTCCATTTTTGAGCTGCTGATAATAACTCATCGTCTTCTCCCATGTTCTCGTGATATAAACTTCACAAGTCTATTACCATTTAAAACCCATTATTTTGTATTGAACTGGTGCCGTATGGATTATGAACATAGAGAGTTGCTATTTCTATGTTGTACAGAGAGGTGCTATTTCTATGTGTATTTTTGTAATATACTTTTTGGTATACTTCTGTTCAATGATAGAGATGTGTGTAAAAGAAAGGGTCAGTAATATATGTACAGCATATGTCAATCGAACAATAAAGCTAAACTCAATATACACATGCCTTTCACCGCAACTTTGGAGAAGATAATATACCTTTCGTATACTCGGACATAGAATTACTAAAAGGTATTAAAAAAAGCAGTGAAATGGTAAATGGTATGATGTCGGACGAATCGCTCGAGACCAACATTCCATACCACCCACACCTCTATCCCCTTTCAAATAAATATATCATCGTATCATCACTTGCCAATATTTAACCGAGTATTGATGCCTCCTCTTACCATCAAGACTGCCTTTTTCACTTCTGTTAATATTGTAGGACGTTTGCTGGCGATTCATTCCCAACGGGAATGAATTCATGTCAACATCTTTTTGGTAATGTAAGTGTAGTAATGGTAGAAGAGTAAGGAGTACTTGCGCTAGAGTGTCTCACGCCTTCTCTAAAGTTATTAATTGCATCTGTGCTAGTTAACACCCACCCGTTGTTTATATACGAAAGTTAACCTACAACAAATTACTACCTCGAAATTTTCTGTTAGTTACGACAATATTATACTACAATATAATATATACTTACTGTACAACAATGGACGCTGGAAGTAGTAGTACCAAGGATGTATTTGTATACATGGGTGAAGGTAGTAATGTTCCTGAAAATGTCAAACATGCCCGTATACATCCTTCTGTCACGGTGATCCCAGCCGGAGCGTTTCGAGATTGTACAAAATTACAGACGATTGAGATTCCAGAGGGGGTTGTTGAGATTAAAGATCGAGCATTTTCTTGCTGCTATATATTAGAGGATGTTATTATTCCGTCAACTGTTAAACGAATTGGTGATATGGCATTTAGTAATGCACGGATCACAACCATCACATTACCAGAAGGGCTTGAAACAATGGAAAGAGGTGTATTTGTTGGGGCAAGTCCACCTTCTAGTTTTAGAGTTCCTCCCCTTATCACTGTACTACCATCGGGGGTTTTCTATGGTTGCCGATATATATTTTCTCTTGAACTTCCTGAGGGTATTAGGGAGTTAGGACAACAATCTCTAGGTAACATTGATTCACTACGGAATGTTGCCATCTCACCACTTGCAAACATGGATTGGTTTACTTTCGACAAATGTAATGACCTGAAAAGTGTATTTGCTACATCATCTCAAGTTAGAAATGCTATTCAACATAGATTTGATAATCTTCCAATCCACAAAATGTTATATTACCAATCATATAATGATGTAACATTAGAGCAACTAAACGATGCCACAAATATGAGATCTGGTATGCGGTCCCTTCGGAGTAAGCTCGATACATCGGGTAATCAACAAGACACATTGGGAATGACTCCACTGCATATATTGGCATGTTCAACAGTACATGATATTGATATGTATCGTATCATTGTTGATAATTACCCCGATAATCTCATTACAAAGGATAAATGGGGGGCACTACCGATTCTTTACGCCATTTGGGGGCGAGCTCCATTGGATATTGTTGAGTTCTTAGTTGATAATATGTTATCTATACATCCTGATCATGAATTTGATAGTGTTAAAATGTTTGAGACATTGGCTAGAACCGATTCAGCTTGGGGGGCGGATGTACAATGGGAGTTATTAGACACATTCTTACATTACGTCCACGATGAATTACGGCCCGAACTAAATACTACTTCATGGTGGAATATGATGTTGCATAAGTCGGCGGCAGATTCTACATCATTCGATGAGCCGGGTATTTCACCAACGGCTCTTCAATTTTTGGCTACGCATGGTCTTTGGAGACAACTTGGTTTATGGTCAGGTCTATTTGTGGAAAATGTAATGGAAATCTTAGATAAGGCCGTGGAAGACGTTGACCGAAGAACTTGCCTGAATGAACTTCTATCAGACCTTGACCGAAATGAAAAAGAATACTGGATATGAAGTATGCCACATCTCAATTGGAGCTTGCATTATGGAATAAGAAGATCGAAGAGTCTGTTCATGTACGGAAGCGGCCGAGGAAGGCAAAGAAATGTGATGCGTCATCTTTCAGGAAACAGTGTCGTGTTAATTGTGGAGCTAGTATTGTTATTCCCCTTGTTTTGCCATTCCTATTACCCGTGAGAGCTTTCTCATGAGGGGAGAAGGGGTAACAGTGTGTGTCCTACACCAGAAGCTTGTATATTATCCGAGGGGAGAAAGTTTGAGAAGTGCAGAGGAGCAACGTGGAGTTGCTCCTCTATTAGCACCTTACATAAAGTAGTTAGAATTTGATGTACATTGTTCATACTAGATCTGCTTATGTACAATTAGATTCTTAGGGTATCTATGAATTAATGATGATAGGGCATAAAACGACACGACCATCATCTTGTTTTGAAAGGGGATTTGCTTTTCGTTTCTTTGACTTCTTCAACTTAATACCATGCATGATACACAATCCATTCTCCATTTGATTATTCATACACCCCTCATGAGTACATTGCGCTACCTTCTCCTCAATGCTCCCCTCAATGCTACTACCACTGCTAGACTTCTCCTTCTTCAATTCTTCCTTCTCCCTAAGTCTAATGTGTCGACCACATAATCCTCCTCGTTTTGACTGACTTGTACATCCCGTAAGTTTACAAGTGTATACATACTTTTTATTCCCATGTTTCTTACATACACCTCCAGCTAGTAATGCATTACTGTTACATCCATCATGTGTACATTTCCTCTTCTTTCTTTTATTCTTGATATTATGTTTAAGGAGGTTTATACTTTTGTTATGATTCTCCTTTTCTAACAAGTTTTGTTGTAGACTATACAATTCATAATTAGTATCATGAATTTGTGACAAAGGCGGTGGTGGTAACTCTCTATTTTCCTTCTCTGCTACAAGTCTTGGCTGCAATTGTTGTTGCTGTTGCTTAATAGATTCATTCATTGTATCAACTTGAGTTTGTTGCCATTTTGTTAAACATCCCTGTTTCTTCTTAGTAGGCATATCGTGTAGCTGTAGGTGCAGTTGATGAAGATAACGACGACGATTGTCCTCCTCTAAAAGAGTGTGTTGTTGACTATACAATTGATTCGAATTATGAATTGACAAAGGCTGTGGCGGTGGTGGTAAGTAAGTCTGCTGTAGTCTATACAAATCTATTGTCATGGTGGTAGCAGATAGATTGTTATTGCAATGGCTTTTGGGGAGTTGTGGTGGTGGCATAGTTGTCGTCGACGAGATAAATGATTTGTTGCGTGGGATACTTGAGGATACTTCTCAATGGTCAAGCGGAGATAAGAGTTCTTTGCCTCCTGTTAGTAGAACTGTGTTTGTCTATAAGATTTTAGTTGATGATATGATTGTGTTGCCACCGCTAAATCTAAGAAGTTATGGCAGCATGATATGATGAGCACTCGTCTGAGTGGTTGGAAGTTAATTTCAATCCGCTTTCGAAACGAGGTATCCTGACTTCCTACTTTCCTACCAGAGTGCAGTCCACCACTACAAGCCAACTGCCAACAAAGCCATATAGGCGAGATGGCTCCTCTTATTCCTATTGCATACATTCTCCTGGCCATAGGAAGTGGTAGTGGACGTGGCAGGGGTAGAAGTAGTGGCCGAGTATCAGGCGGAGGTCGAGGCAGAGGACGAGGCAACGCAAAAACAACAACTGGTCGGGGTAGAAAAAGATATACACGAGATGGTATCAAAAAGAAGCCATCAACTGACAATAATGACGATAATAGACAAGAAGAACTGTATCCTTTGCCTCCATTGACAAAACCCAATGGACCACGACCATCATACTATACCTGCAGACATTCTTATGAAGATACTTTGCTAGATGAGATACAAAGATATGTCGATAGCTCATGTGATGGCAAAGTTGTAATAACATCATCACCATATCCTGGACTTGTTCGAGTAGAAGATGAAGATAGTGTATTACCAACATTATATGATCCAGTATATGCATTGCAATGCTTACCATCATGCGTCGTTATAACTGCAGAATCAATCAAAGGCCTCGCTCGAGAAGTCTTGTCTGCATTACTTGGTGATGGTATTGATGATGATAATGATGCTACAATAGATAAACAAAGTGAACAAACAAGACAACAACTACGGAATGCACCACGAGGTAGTTTATCAATCCATCCATTAGTTCCCGGTATGTGTAAAGGACAGTCAAATCCAATAATGCAACATCGTTCAACAAAAATTAGTGAAGAGATATCCAAGATGTTAAAGAAGAGTTATCCTGCTGCTAGAAAGGCATCCATTACAACAACATCAGATGAAAAAGATGGAGATATAACACAATCAACAGAAGAACGTTGGGTACTACAAGTAATGTTACAATCACCAAACATTGCAGTGGCAAGTATAACTAAATCAAAACATATCGGTCCGGGTATCAATTCCTATTTGCCAAACATTCAACATCCATTAGGATTAGCCAAAGTAGACATAGTTGAACGTATGCCAAGTTCTGCATATCGAAAGTTAATGGAAGGTATTGAATGTATGGGTATATATCCAACATTGGAAACAACGGTGGTTGATTTAGGAGCTTGTCCTGGTGGTTGGTCTTCGGTTATTAGAAGATACTTTGAAAGTTGTAAAGTAATTGCGGTAGATCGGAGTGAGTTAGATCCTATACTAATGAAAGATGACATGGTAGAATTCATCAAGGGTGATGCATTTACATATCAACCACCAAATTATGAACATCAGGACTATTGGATGATATCAGACATAATAGCTTATCCTGAACGTATAACTGAACTATTAAAACAATGGTGTAGTAACAAATGGGCATCGAATATGATTGTAACAATGAAGTTCCAAGGGAATGAACCAGATTTGAATGAGTCAGATGTTGCTATACAAGTTGTGAAAGGTTGTGGATACACTTGTCGTGTGAAACATTTCTTTAATAATAAGAATGAGGTTACGTTCATGGTATCATCAGTAGTAGAGAATGACGTAAGGGCAAGGGATTTGAATGTTGGGATTGTTGGTACACAAATGTATCCTAGTTTATAACATATAAGCAAAAGAAAAGTAACTTCAAATCACTCTTCTCGGTACTTCTTCTAACGAATCAACTTCCCCTTCCACCTTGGGCACCTTAATGACTAATTCCATGAATACTATATACTCCTCTCATTACTATGAGTTCCCTGCCGGAAATAGATATGACATCACTAATGGAATAATGATGTTGGCTCCGCAGTTGACACGACATTCGTTTCTGAACAATTGGTTTCTGGATATTGAATACTTCTTTGCCTTCCGATGCCTCTTCTTCATTTGCAAACCCTCTTCAATCTTCATATTCCATAATGCAAGCTCCAATTGTGTTGTAGCATTTTCCATACCTTGAAACTTATTTTCATATTCTTCTAGCTCTGATAGAAGTTCATTGAGGTGTGCCTTCTTGTCAGCACATGCCAAAGCCTTTTCGTATGTCATAGCCTCGTTTATAAAGACCTTAAACCAGACACTAAGTTTCTCAAGTCGAGGCAGAAAGGCTTTTGCAAATAGATAATGGAATGAATTGGGCGTAATACTACCAGGTGTCTCAAATGATGTAGAGTCTGCCAACTTGTTCATCAATCCATACCAGTCGACCCATTGCCAGTATTCGCTGCTGAAATCAGAGATTCCTGCTAAAACATCCCAACGTGCGTCACTCTTAGCCAATGTTTCAAACATCTTCTCCCATTCAAGGTCATAATCAGAGTATTTATCTGTAATACTATCAATTAACAAGCAAACAATCTCATCTGGTGCTTGCCCCCAAATGGCGTAAAGAAGGGGAATCTCCCCCCATTTATCTTTCGTAATGAGGTTGTCCGGGTACTTATCAATAATGATACGATACATATCTATATTTTGCATTGTCGAACAGGCCAATATATGAAGTGCTGTCATTCCCAGCGTGTCTTGTAGATTACCAGTTGTATCAAGTCTACTACTCCTCTCTCTCATATTATACCTAGATCTCATATTTACGGCATCATTTAGTTGTCCTACTGTCATGTTATTGTAGGATTGATAATATAGCATTTTGTGTACTGGTAAACCCTCGAACCTGGTTTTTAATGCAATCATAATTTCCAATTTGAGATGATGTACCAAATATACTTAATAGGTCTTTACAAATACTTCTTCTAAATCTGTACACCCCTGAAATGTGGTTGTGGTAATGGCGATATTAATAGGATCAAGTGGAAGTGCCACGTTTCTCAAAGAACAGCAGGAACCAAGTGCTTCGGACGTAAGATCTCTAATACCCTCAGATAATTCGAGTGATATCATCCCATACCGACATCCATATAACATCCCCTCTGATAACGTGGTGATACGAGGTGGTATACGAAACCTTGGAGGAGTCATCCCACCACAAAAAGCACCATAACCAATACTTTCTAGCCCCTCCGGTAGAATAATAGACCTTGCCTTTGCATTATTGAATGCCATACGATGAATATGTTTAATAGTTGACGCAATGCGAATCTCATCCATCATTGTATAAGAAAATGCATACTGACCAATCTCAACAACACCCTCAGAAATATCAACCATTTTCAGATGTTTACGTTCTCGAAATGCTCCGTTCGGTATCACTTTCACAGACGGATGGATACGGGCACTAACAACATCTCTAGGAACTTCACTATCTTCACCCATATATACAAATATATCGGTGGCATTATTACTACTACTCCCAGCATCCATAGTTGTTGTATATTGTAGTACTAATATAGAAAATTTCGAGTGTATTTTGTTAGATATTGTTGTATATAATTTGTTGTAGGTTAACTTTCGTATACAAACAACGGGTACCATTAATAAACAACAAGGGTATTAACTAGCACTAAACATGTATTAATATGTAGCTTTAGCGGAGGCGTGAGATAACCAGAGGCGTGCTATCTACTACTCTTCTACCAACTAAAAAAGATGTTGACATATAATTCGTTTAGGAGTTATCGCGAAAATGAAAATTTTTACTACTTACTAAAATTTATAATGGATACGTATAGCCACGTAGGAACTAGTACTGAATTTCCCCCATCAAGGCGGCAAATTGTCTGTACTAGACCCAACTTTGCGCCGGCGAGTCGTTTCCTATACGGCCGCTATTACAAATATCTCCCACCAACGTCCAAGCTAAAGGCGTTGTTAACGCAATATAAAAATCCCCGCCGCATAGGATCAATTCTACATTACAAACGATTCCAACAAAAATTATCTCCTGAATTGCAACTAAACTGCTACAATAAACACATCAAATATACAATAAGCCTTCAATTCATCAACGATAACATGGCAAAAAAACATCGTCACAAACAGAAGAAGAAGGGTAAAGCCAGTGGCGCGCCAAAGCATAAGAACTCCGCCAAGAAATCCATCCCCACTGATCCTCGTGTTGAAAATGTTAATAGTGGTAGTGAAGCTGCTGATGATACAATGTCTGTCGATAGTAAGAAGGCTACTGTTATCCCACCCTCGGCAAAGGAGAAATCCCCATCCAAACGATCCAAGAATCTATCTGGTGCTGCAAATGCTAACTATGAGAACTTGCCATCAACACCTGTCCGTGGTAGTGATGATAAACCTGCACAGGCAGGCACAAAACGTGATATGATGTCAACACCAACTAAGTCACCTTCTGATCGTAGTGCCTCTCCTTCACCCTCCCCACATAAAGCGTCGGATTTATTTAAGGAAGGTGAAGATGCTGGAGATTTGGAGACTAAATCATCCCCGGCTCTTGCGGATAGGCTAAATAAGAGAATGGCCAGCCTTGACCGTGCCGAGGAGAAATATGCCAATGATGAGGAAGTCGCAACAGTGGATTTCATGATTGATGAACCAGACAAGGAAGTAAGTGAAGAAAAACATGAAAACAATGTACGGATTGCCAGGAAAGCTAAGGAAAGGTTCCTTGAAAGGAAGAAGTATGAAAATAATGATGGGTCGTCAGAAGAAAGTGGAGATACATCCTCGGATGATGAGGAGGACTCAACTAATTTGCAGAGGAACAGTACAATTGATACTTCTACCGATCCTCATATCTCAAGCAAGTTGGGAAAGAAGATGGAGAAGGAGAAGAAGGACCGTAAGAAGAAGGAAGCTAATGAACCACCTGTGAATGTGTCTGGTGGCAAGTCCCCTTCTACACCTCCTTCCACTGTTCGTACTAACAAAACATCCACATTTGCCCCACAGAGGAGTCAGACTAAGGGTAAATCATCCGCGGAGCCTCGTGCTGATAAGGCAGCTCCCTCCAAGCTCAAGAAGTCTAAATTTACTCCGGGGTCACAAAGTTCAATTAAGAATATCTTCGAGGGTATGGGTATCAAAGTTAAGAAGAAAGTGAAGCCTCCGAGTACCCAGACGAAGTCGAAAAGCTCTGCAGACTCTTCGGGTGGGAATAAAGGCTCAGGTGGCATTACTCCCCTGACATTGTCGGAGTTTACGTACGGTAGTGAGGAATGGATGAATCACCTCCCTTCCAAGAGAGAAGGTGAATCTCTAACTTTGATTGACATCAGTATCCAGCCTCATAAGAACAAGCACAAAGTAAAGGATAATATCTACAGAGTTATAGGAGCGGCTATGGAAGGTGGAAGTGCGGCGGACCAGAACTTCTGTGCACATGTTCTTGCTCAAGGTAAAATTGGCATCGTGACGACGGTTGTAAAGAATTTTAATGAATCACATGCTCCGAAGAACTTTGCCGACCTGTACGACATTTGTGAGATCAAGAACGACATGCATGCACAGGTGGAGATGCCAACTAACAAGAATACTGGCAGGAAGTACAAGCGTGGTACCTTGAATCTTACTATGGTTATAGGCCATGTAGTCGATATCCGAGATATCATCAAGCGTATGAAGGTCATGATCGAAGACCGTGGTGGATCGGTTTACAGGAAGGCATTACAAGAGCTACGTACGAGAAGTGATATGGCCGTTAGTGGTATTAACACCCGTATGAACATGGCTGGAGTCAAGGAGTCCCTTGAACTGGCCTTGAGTAATGCCCATCAACATCTTGTCAGTCAAGGTGTACTGTCAAAATCAACACTTGATATACAACTTCCGGAGATGAATATGCGTCTCAATGTTCCTCAAGACTCTAGCCTCATTCGTCCTGATTCTAGTAGTGAAGATACCAATCATCGTAAAGCCTGGAGTTATCTACAGGATACAATCTCAGATAAGAAGAAGATTTTCACTGTGGAGTACGCATCAGAATTTCTTGGCAAGGAGAGTACTTTAGTTAAGATTTGGGATGAGTTGAGAGAGAACAAGAACTTCATCAGGAGGATTTTGGGAGAGGCTACTACAGTTCTCTATGTTGGCAACCAACGAGGTCCTAAAAAGCCTGGTGATAAGAAGACCTTTACAAAGTCTATTGCCTTCCAAGTTCTTAACAATCTTGAAACAACCGTCGTTGAAATTACTGGCGTCAGTAACCCTCATCAAATTGTCAACATCAGCATGGCGGAGTACGAGGGTCGTGAAACTAAAGACCGTCATCCTCCCACAGAAGGTACAGAACTACTTATTCGTCGTCTAGGCACGTCTTCCAAAGATAAATGTTCGGAGGAAGCGCAGTTTGTTCAATTCATGCCAGATGGTCAGTCCATGGTTCAGCCTCACTCCGGTGGTGATAAGATCGTTCTTCCTAATGCTAACATCGAATATGCACGTCCTTTCAAGCAGGCATCAATTGCAAAGATTCTCTACCTCATGCCGGTTACTGATAACAGTGGCGCCGCAGTTGTTGGTGGCTTCGTGGAATCGATGGTGCCTTTTATTACTGATTCAGGCAGTCTTGACAGTTCTCAAGCCTCGATCAAACTACAGGATCCGATTCGTCAGCAAATGCTTGATAATGCTTCGCCTCACTTCCTTGTTTATATTATGGGACATTGTCAATGGCAACGCCGCTTTAGCAAAGGAACTATTCAACGACTCCTCGCATGCTGTGACCCTTCATATGTTGCAACCATGGAGCTCGCTCAATACGACTCTACTGGCTCTGGCAAAGTTACTACTCCCTTCATCAGTGAAGACGATCACATCGACACTATCAACAGTAACCGTGGATTCTCATTCGATAACTTACCGGACAGCTTAGCCGCTGCCGATAAGGCAGCTGGTGTTGACAAAGAGAGGGAAATGGAAACTGCTCGTAAGATGCGTGAACGTCTAAATATTCAGGAGGGTGATGAGGCTAAGACGATTGACAGTAGAACTACCAAGAGGACTGGAGCAACACACACTACTGGGGGTGATAACAAGTCCTTGCATGATATCGATGTTGGTAACCTTAACACCGACTTCAAGCGTACGAAGATTAATCATGCATTAGCGAAGGGTGAAATTGTTGGCCTGAAATCGGAAGTGGCGGAACTCAAGAGGCAACTTGAAAAGGAGAAGAAGAAGAATGAGAAGAAGAAAAAGAAGAAGAAGAAATCAAAGACAAAGCGGTCTTCTCATTCCCAGACTTCCGGCATCTCTTCTAAGGAATCGCTCCCATCGGTTGCTGAAGAGGATGAGGAAATGAGTGTGGATTCGAGTTCTTCTAGTGAGAGTAGAGTAGTCAAGAATAAGAAAAGTGGAGTTAAGTTTGGTAACATGGACGACATCTCAGATCTTGATGAGATGGACATGTCGATGAATAGCAATGGGGTTGGTGGTGATGAGGATGAGTCGATGGCGTCGGGTTCTAACTCATCCTCTTCTTCCTCTTCTTCTGGCTCGTCTATTCCTTCCTACCACAAGCCCTCTAAGCATAACTCCAAGCCAAGCGAAGGATTCGATATTGACCAGTTTGTAAAAACAATGTCGAATGCCATCGGATGCTATGCTCGTGCCAAGAAGAAGAAGAAGATTGAGTCAACCAAGGAATTGGAAGAAGCAGTTTCACTCTGTTCCAATCGTCTTCAGATTTTGATCCCCTCGAGTGTTAAAGTGAACTATGGTAACGCGGCAACTGATGAAGAGTTGGGTGGTCCGTCTAATGCTGTGACTGCTATCCTGGACGCTGCCAACTGGAAGACTCCTATCCTTGGATGGACGGTCTCGCCTGAACAATGGGTACGTGATTACCTTGATGCCCTCAGTACGTCCGATAACGCCCTTGGATACCAAGTGTACCACAAGGTGAAGGCTGCTATTGTTCAAGGTAAAGTCCACAATTCCTCTTCCTTGCACTTAAAACTTCAAATCCTTTACTATCTTCTCGAGGAAGACGTGGCTACTAATCAGGAGGATGCTGACCACGCTGCCAGTGAATGCCCTTATTCCATCACCGACGCATTATCATGGTTACAAAGTGCCACTTCAGGTCAAGACGACGACTCTGAAGTGAAACACGGTGACCATGAGTAATTCATGGGGAACTACCGATGCGGGCGCATTCGGTAGTAGGAAAACTCAAGCCGCCCAACAATCATCTCGTGAACTACACTCTCAACGCCGTGCTACGAGACACACTAACAAACAACGTTTTAATGCGATGAGAAATCAGGGGAGATTCGATAGATCTGCCAAGAAGTTCTTGAAATCAACAAGACCTACGAAGGTAGATCTTTCCGACTATGTCAATAAGACACACAAGTTTGATACCGGGGTTAATAGTGAACTAGATAAAGATTTAGACGGGAAAGCGTGGGAGATACACAAGTCGGCACTGCTACAGGAACAGCAAATCAGTGAATTACTTCAAGCCAATAAGAATGGTAGTGCCGGGGTACCTCCAGGTCCGAAAGAAGACAATAAACTAAGAGTGTATTTTGAAAGCTTTAACTCATTACAACTATTTGGCCCTGATGATAAACGTAGGAAACTGAGAAAACAAAACACAAAGTATCAACCGGATATTATTGCGGGTACTGAACATGGTGCAAATATTGATATGGTCCCTCCTAGTATTCGATTTCATGATATACTAGCTACCACAACAAGACGGAGTATTACAGCCCATAACGTCCATGAACGCTTTGAACGTAGTGTACCTGGCGGAGTAGGAATGTTTGCAGTTGGTAGAATGGCAAACTTTGTTATTGACCAAGACAAGGATCCGACGGGCCTAGGCAGATGGGCTAGTTTTAAGATTGGAACAGGATCGAAGAACACATGGTTCATGGTTGCTTACAACCCAATTCAACCTAGTAAGAAGGAACTAAAACGTGCTAGGCGGAAGAGATCCAAGGTCTGGGAACAACACAGTCGATATTTCAGGAGGAGGGACGATCATCGCAATCCCAGAGGAATATGGACTATTCAAGTCGTTGCTCAAATCAAGAAGTGGGCACTTGCTGGGGATGATGTAGTTCTCATGACGGATTATAATGATTGTGTGTATACAGGTGATCTACCCAAGCGTCTCTCACATCCAGACATTCGTATGAAGTGCCAGTTCCAATCGTATACTGGGGAACAAGCCCCCTTCTCACATAGGTCAGGATCTGAATCAACGAAGCCAGTATGTTGTATATATGCTACTCCGGGTATAGTTTGCACTAACGCATACCAGTCCTCACATGACGAAGGTATAGGTGATCACAGATATCACATTTGTGACTTTGAGTCGACATCGGTGATAGGTGAAGACTTTCCTCATCTTGTCAGAGCTTCAGGTCGTAAATTAACTTCTAATGTGACCATGAAGAGGCGGAGATATAATAAGAGGCTTACTAAATTAAGTAAGAGTCATAAAATGGCAGTGAGGATTAACAAATTGGAACAAGATCATGATAGTATGACAAACGAAGAGTTTGACCGTACATTCAATAACTGGGATGAGGAATACACAGATTACATGAAGAGCGCCGAAAACTACTGTGCAGTACAACAAAGTGACAACATGGAGTGGAGTCCAACAGTGGCCTTATGGTGGAGACGTCGCCATATCACTTCGGATGTAATAAAGTTTGCCAACGGCAAGATATCTGATGTACGTAACTTGAAAGAACGATGCCTAAAAAATAGGGTAGCGGACCCTACAATTACCACTCTTAATCAAGCCAAGATTAATCATGCCGCGGTATTGGAACGCATTGAGAATCTCCGTCCTATTGCACCTCAGTTAAGAGCTGATCATCTTGGTCAGTGTCTAAACCTTGCTATGGAACGGGAAGACAAGGTAGCAGTGGAAGATATCAAGAAGATGCTGAAAAAGGAACACTCTAAACGTCAGTGGACCCCATGTGCTCTCCTTAAGAATAAACCGAGATCCTCCCCCCCTGTTGCAGTAAAAATACCCAATGAGTATGGAGAGTACATCAAGTTTGCCACAAAGGATGACCTGAATGAACAAGTGGGCACGGCCTTGGAGAAGAGGTATAAACTCAGTCGTATTGCTCCGATATGTGATTCAACACTTGGCCGACAATTAGGTCATCTTGCACTAAATGAGGTGGCAGATAGTATACTTGACGGCACAATTGACTTCCCGGAAGATACTGAACGCTATACTCGACTCCTGCTAGAAGAAGCTCCCTTCATCTTTTCCAAGGCTGTAGAAGGGCATATGCATCAGTTCCTCCGATCGGACGACTTCCAGGAATGGTGGAAAACTGCTGACGAATCCATTCAGTCATCCTACTCACAACTACACTTTAGCCATTACAAATGTGCGGCGCATGATGATTACCTTTCCGTAATTCAAACAGCTAAAATGAACTTGGCCCTCAAGACAGGAGTTCCACTGAATAGATGGAAGAAATCCCTCACGGTTTTATTGGAAAAGAAGTTTGGTCAGATTTACATTGAAAAGTTGAGGGCAATATGTCTCTTCGAAGCCGACTTTAACTGGATATCCAAAATTTTATTTGCCAAGCGTATGATGACAAATGCAAGGGCCATGGGCATACACCCTCCTGAACACTTTGCGGTGGCAGGTACAGATCCGAATGATGCAGTCATGGTATCAGTCCTCAGCCATGATATCCATCGAACTCTGCATGTAACCTTCAGTGAGAGCAGTGCAGACTTTGG
>Ga0214477_100479_pt1 | contig 27808 bp, 19 predicted proteins | sample M1_20Mar14CPVII9_FD_165058 | JGI IMG/M metagenome (GOLD analysis project Ga0214477, IMG submission 165058) | Marine eukaryotic communities from Monterey Bay, California, United States - M1_20Mar14CPVII9sort6BwellC16 | ecosystem: Environmental > Aquatic > Marine > Unclassified | place: USA...
GCTGAGCCGCTGTTAAATGAACTATTCTATATCCTAGAAGGATCCATATATGCTTATCAACTCGACGACGTCCATAAAAATGAGCAATTTGCAATTATTTAGAATTGCAAAGTCTGGCCGTCGTTCCTAAGCGCTTCAAGTCTCCGTTTGTTGCGGCCCGACTTCAGTGGCTTCACCACAACTCATGAGATGGCTATATGATTGATGGCAACTTGTAGCCAGGACGAACCTACTCCTTTAGTATATCGATTGGTGGCGAATTGTTAGTCGATCTCTATTGCTTAATACGATGACAAGAAATTCAACAAAATAATATATGCAAGGGTGATATAACACACAACATTAGAAGAAAGATTAGAAAGAAGAACGTATGTCTATTAGTGATATGAAGATGAATAATAATGTAGGGCAAGATGAAGTACAATCTATATCCTTGCCTTCACAACTATATTACAGATCTGCATTGGGCACACCGGCAGCATGGTCGGGAAGTAGTTCACGAGGTGTATACTTGATGGATGATGATACTAATTTGAATGGAAGTAGTTCATTGATACAAAACATTGTTGTTGATAAACGTATGCTCCGATTACCTACATCACTTCGAGATATTGTTATTCAGAATTTACTATCAACTGATGATAGAACTCCAAATCATCGCCATCGGCGTGGGCAAAACAGTAGACAAAAGCGACCTCCATTAAAATCAAATATACAATTATTATCACACCCTCGCATCGTGGGTTCAGCACAATCAACAACAGGATCATCAACATTCTTCTCATCAAATAATAGAGCAAATAATGGTATAGCATGTATGGATATAGATGATGGTAATGATGATACAATAACAGGCTCGCCATCACGATATCTTTTGGTTGGAAGTAGCGGTGGTGATTGTACTATAGCATTGTATGATTTAAGTTACTTTGGTAGTGATGGGTATTTATATCAACAACAACAATCTACATACAATAATATCACATCACAATCAAGTACCAGTGGTAGTAGTTTGTCATCAGTGACACATCGACCAATTGCAAAGTCAATAAAACATCAAAGTAATACTACATCCATTGAAGAAGATGCCAGTGCTGTACCATCGGGACATAAACATCCATTATTGGGATGTAAATGGTACCCCGGAGACGTCAAACAAATGTTTGTTTCAGCATCAATTAGCGGAGAGATATTAATATGGGATGTTAGTAACTTTGTTCCAGTATTTGCAACATATGCACATATTTATACTGGTATATCGAGGGGAAATAAGATTGATAATGATGACAACGATGGAGGGAAGACAGTAGCACCATTGCAATGTATGGATATACCCAAAACTCCTGAAAGTTGTCCGAATGGTAATGCATTGCTGGCATTAGGACTGGGTAGTTCAGGAAGAGGAGTTATACAATTATGTGATGCCTTTCGTGGTGGTAGTGCTACACATGAATTAGTTGGTCATAACGGTGGTGTTAATTCAGTACTTTGGGATCCATATCATCCATTTAGATTAGCAAGTGGTGGTGATGATTGTACGATACGACTATGGGATATAAGAAAAGCTGGATCGGCTGCATGTTTGGGTATACTTAATCGAGAGAATGAAATGTTTTCAGGTGGCGGTGATGTTAGCAGTGTTAATGATGACGATGACTACTCGACAGCAATACGTAAGAAACAAAGAGCCAGTCTTTCTACAGTGAATAATATACGAACAGCTTCTGGAATTGAATCACATGGCACTCCTGTAACTGCTTTGGCATTTGCTCCTGGTGGGGATAATTTAGTGAGCACAGGCTTGGATGGGAAGATTCAACATTGGGATTTAAGACCAGACTCTTGCTTCGTCTCATCTATTGACGCAATTACTACTGGCAAGAGTAGAGCTGATCCGTCGGTGGCAACTGGTGGACGACTCTATCCGACATCCTTTACTGACGGTAGTAGTAAGTCAAATCATAAGGCATCATCCAAACGGCATCGATATTTCCCCCACCACAACAAACCATCACTTGCAATCATACAAAATGGATCAAGATCTACCACAACACTTCTCTCAACTTCAACATCAAATAATAATGTATCGAGAGGTCAAATTACTGGTTACTCTTTGTTTGGAAGACGAGGAAAAGAACCAGGATGTTGTGATTTCACATTAAATGGACACTTGAGCGATGTTACATGTCTATTGCCCATTACTAGTACATGGGACAGTTTATCTGTCAACTCTAGAAGTATAAATACAAATCATACAGTTAGTTTTCTAACGGGTGGCCTAGATGGTATGGTATTATCTTGGGGTAGTAGTCGTAGACGTCAATATACTGTCTCTTCTGCCGACTCAACACATGGTAACGATATTTCATTCAACAACATGTCATATGATTCATCATCAGCTCATCGTGCTGAGCAACCATCGGAAGACTTGGATAATTGGTGAGACGTAACACGCAGAATAGGGATTAATGTACTTTTGATTGTCTCCGTAGCCAAGCCCTCAGCTGGAACATAATTGAGAGACAGGTATATGATGTCAGATGATCATGTGCACGGCAGAAAACAACAAACAAAACTACTTGCCAATTGAAGGAACTCATCAACATCACCAGTTGTCATGAAGTCGTTATAGATGTGCACAGGCATTCCACCACCTTTAGAGTATGAAGCAACTATTGAACCAGCTTCAATCACGGACATTGGAGTGAATCTCACTACAAGTGCCAACATGGATAATAGACATTCTTTACCGGCAACTGTGGCTTTGTCAGAATCTTTGCACCAAGACTGAAGATGTTCTCTACGAATTTGTCTAATCTGGATACCCAAACACCACGACTTGTGATCTGGCCAGTGACTCCGAGCACACTCAATATCACAAAACGACGTGTATTTACAGCCTCCACACAACGGTAACAGCTTCCGATCTGTCACTTCCTCACAATTACTACACTTTCCATTCCTTTGTTTGGCACGAGCGTTTGAATACTTTGTCTTCAAACAGCGGCAAGGAGTTCTTTTGATAAAGTAACGCAATGCATCATACTCATTTCCATCTACAATAAGAAGATGGTAGAGATTGATCTGTTAGTGGAGACAAAACCACACCATACTCACTCATGTCAGTGCTTACCTGATAAGTCTCGGAGTTTGTTTCGGCTGGCTTGGGTTTTAAGTACGGCTTCATCATCAAACGAATGTTGACAATATAAATCTGCTATTGCCACCACCACCGCCATGTCAACAGTTAGACCTTTGACGATATTTTAAGAGTAAGTTTGTACCGAGGTTAACAAACATTGGGAGAAGCTTTTCTTGGTTAGTCTTGTCGTCATATATCAGGCTGTACTTGGTACTTGCTTTCAAGCGTTCTGTTACCTTCCTAAGACAATCGACAAAAGTAAAGTCTTCTTTATCCTTGATTGAGTCATATACAACACGCAGTTCTACTTCAAATCGTTCGATGAACTTGAAACATATGTCATCCTTGCTAATAATACCACATCCATGGCGACAGACACTATCATGGTGTAAGATGAGATTGCAATTGTTGGAATTTGTCTTACTGGCCTTTCTTGCCTTGCCCTTTGCCTTTTTGCGTGACGGCATGTTGAACCAATGAGGTACCGATAGATGTTGTATTACTGATTGTTATAAATTGGATGAATGATAACGATTCGGCGAAGAAGGCCACGACTTTTTCAATATTAATGTTGGGGAGGAGAGAGGCAGTGTCCAAAATCTTGCTCAACTCGTTACAAATCAATATCTTATAATGAATAAAGAGATTAATATACACATTTTAAATAAGTCGAGCATCATGTAAATCGACCATGACATGAGAGAAAAAAATGAACACAAGATGTGCACTTTTTTAGATTTGCAACTAAAATGATCGCTTTGAGACTTCTTTACGAGTCGAGCAGTCTTCTAAATACTCAATGAACTCACCTCTAATTGCATATAACTGATAGATGGCTGTGTCTTTGATATTCAATAAATCGTAAAGCAGATAGAAGATTAAGCGTCTCTCTTTTTTTTTGGCACGATATTTATCTTTTTCTCTTCCTATAAATTTTTAAGGAGTTTTCTTATCACGAAAACTCTCATAGTACATAAAATACCAATATATTCATATGTCTATTATATTACGATATCTCCACCGCTACATATAAACAATAAGCAACATATATAGATATGGACGAGCTACTTTCTTTATTTAATGCCGATGATAATGATACCTCTCACCAAGAAACTCAACCTGCAACACAAACTAGAAAAACTAAATATCAAGGTGCACCATCTTATACAAACAATTATAATAATGACTTTGGTTCATCCTTTGCTTCTGCATTTGCAACACAATCAAATACTAATAGACCTACGAATGAAGAAAATATACTCAATAAATCTAGAGTAGTGAAACAACATCAGTCATATACAACAACAACAAAGTCTACCACAATCACACAAAAGCATAAAAGTAACAACACAACAACATGTTCTGATCCATATACCAACTTTGTAATAACAGATAGACGTACATCACGGGCTAATATGGTTAATGCATTCTCAACATTAACATACAAATCATGTTCAGTATTAGCTGCATCTTCTCGTGCGGAATGGAATACATTCATGATTGATGGGGGCGGTAGTAGCAATGGTGGTGGCAATGGTCCTTCGGGCAAAACAAAATTGGCAACATGTGGTATATTAACACAAGATGTATCAAGTAAATTATCATCAAAGACTGGTAGAGCATTTGCTAAGTTATCATTGGGTGACTTATCTTCCTCGTCATCATCTACATCATTTAACAATACAATTACTAGAGGGAGTAATAATATTAGTCCATCCATTACAGTATTCTTATTCGGAGATGCAATTAATATATTAAAGTCCAATATGAAATATATGAAGGCTGGGTATGCCATTGCTATATTGCAACCAAATCTAATGCCAAATAACAACAATAATAGTGGGGGAAGTGGAACTTCGATTACATTGAGTATCAATAATCCTGCTCAATTATTAGCAATTGGTAGAGCTCAAGATTGTAGTAAATGCATGGGCACGCATCGAGTTAGAACACAATCTGAGTATGGTGGGGTGAAATGGGAAGATGTGCGATGTACTACATTAGTTGATACTAGACTTGGAGGGTACTGTGATAAACACAAACGACAGGGATTGGGTGGGAAAAGCAACAGTAGTAATAACAAAGACAACTCAATGACATTTATGCAGAAACAACGTGCACAAAACAACCAACAACAAGGCATGTCTCAAATGAGAGGTAGTAACAATAGAGGAGGTGATGTATGGGTTGGACAACGTGGAGGGCATACGAATGCATCATCGTTTAACAATCTTGGTCATCAAGGTGGAAGATCAACAACGTCTTTTCTGTCGGAGGCATTATCACAATCTGGTATACTTGGGCTTGGGCAGCAATCTACACAGCAATCAATATCGTCGTTAGGTGGTTCTAAGCAAAAAATATTGAAGCGTGCTCCTCTTCACATGAAGAAATCCCAACCAATATCATCTACAACTGGTAACAAGCTTGCTCCTGTAGCAGCAAGTACGACTAGTAGTGGCTCAACAATAAAGAATCCATACAACAAATCTAGTCAACAAGCATCTCAAACTAAGCCATCAAATCAGAGAAAGCGAAAGGAAGTTGATGACATTCTAGGAGAAGCTCTAGGTAAAACAAGATCAATAGATAAACCAAATCATCGTCCAGAAACGATGATGAAAAAGAAGAAGACATCCTTACTCTCATCTTCTACTACGAAACGCCCGTTGAAGGTGTTTACAACCGAAGGATATGATGGTTCCGTTCATGTTCCCAAACCAAACAAATTGTTATTCCAACGTGGTGCATCAACATCGGCAGCTTCGTCAATGATTACTCCTTCACCTGATAATAATCGTACATTGTCTTCTGCTTTGATATTGGATAAGCAACGAAACTTGGCCGAGTTGTTAAAGAGTAAGCAGGGTAGTATATCAACAACACCTGCTACCAATATGAAAAGAGGCTTTCCAATTAACAAGGATACTCTGGCTAGATCAAAACAAAAGATCGTATCTACCACTTCTGGAGGTATCAAGGTGGTAAAACGGTCAACCAACTCCTTCCAATCAAAGACTAACAACAGGTATAATGACTTTGCATCAGCTTTCGGAAGTACAGGTAGCGGCGGTAGCTTATCTACTGAAGCTGATATAATGAATGCAAAGAGTCGTTTCTCATCAGTAACGGATGCACAAGAGTATGCCCGGGCACGTGCTCAGGTACAGGAACTTGAGGCTCGTGAGGCAACTAAGGAAGGTTATAATAATAAGAAGAAGAAGAAGGACAAGGCAAGCGATGTGGCAATTAAAACAATTGGCTGGGTATGCCGGACATGTAGGAAGACTACACCATTCAAACCTGTTGCATGTATAAAGTCACGGCATGACGTACGTCAAAAACGTGAGATAAAGGGACAAGAAACATTAAGTAAAAGGAAGGATCGATTGGATAGACATGGGAAAGATGATAAGGAGGGCGGTCTTACACTTGGGAGTGGAGTAGAATGGACGAGACTAGAATGGAGTCGAGGTGGTTTGTGATGAAAGGGATAAGCAAATTTCAAGTAATGTCAACTCTAATCACATTAGTTACAATGGCTATTTCAAATGAACCATTGCTGCCGACTACTTCTCAAAACATTGCTCTTGTGCTTTATCACATCTTCATACCCCTCTGCTTGCTTATTACCATCTAATGGCTGTTCACAATTCATGGACACTTGTAAAGTTGGAGGTTATCAACACATAGGAATACCTCTCCTAAATCTTTCTCATCATATACTGACACTTATCAAACCAAAGATCTAACTCTCATCCTCACTATTCTCGGCATCAGCATACGAGATGCTTGCAATGTTCGTCACCCTGCTACTACTCCTACTAGGTTTGACTGGGGTGGGCTCCTTCCTGACATAGCGCCGCTTCTCTTGATCCCAATGCCAACGGGGTCTCTTATTCGCCTTCCGAAATCCGTTTGGTACGAAATCCTCGTCTTCGTCGGCAACTTTTCTCTTTTTAACCATATCTTGCTTCTTCTTCAACTTACCCGTTTTGGTTAGGGAAGCCTTACCTGGTCCTCGGGAAAACAGCAAATGGAAGTCTGGCCATTGACTGATCAGTTCATATAGATTACTCAGACGATTGATGGTATTCCTCTTCTTCACACTCTTGACAATCCCCTCGCCGTAACCGTGGCATCCAATCTCTTGCTGCACCAGTTCAAGTGCCCTAGGCATCAATTCCAAAGGTACATTATCGAACATACGATTGTTGATCAATTCCTTGTTCTGTTTCTTGGCAAGGTTAACCTTGTATCGAATCTTCTCTCCCTCGTTCTCCAGAGCATTGATTTTACCGAGTTCTTCCTCAAAAGTACCTCCATAGTTGCTTCCAGCGATTACGATACTGCACGTGTGATTTGAGTTCACAATTGAATCAAGGCTTGTCATATCACAGAGAGCTTTGATCATGACCTTTCTTCCCGTCTGAACTTTGAGACTATTATTCTGAATGTCTAGAGTTCGGAGGGTTGTGTTATTCTGTAATGCGTCGGTGAAGCCGGGAACACTTTTGTCCGAGATACGATTATTACGAAGATACAAATGTTGAAGAGTTGTATTCGTCTTGAGAGATTGCATCAACACTACTGCTGATTTGGCAGGCATGAAATTATTACTCAAATCTAATCCAATCAGTGATGGGTTACTAGCGAGGTACTTTGCAACCAGTTTGAGAGAAGGCATCCGACGGATATCGTTGCCGCTGAGGTCAACATATACTAATGATTCACTTGATTTCATGCCAGACATAACTGTGGAGAGTACACGGCCCTTGGCGTTTCCAAGATGATTCGATCCAAGAGATAATTGTTCCAATGTTGAGTTCCTCTCGAACATCTCCTTCAACAACTTGGACTTGGCCTTACTACTATCTCCTTCCCCGATGCCGATACTATCCATACCCAACTCAGTTGTTTCGTTCTTCTTCTGTAGAAAGTTTGTAACCATTTCCAGACCCTCCTCATCAAAAACATTGTCGTCGATGATAAGGATATTGGTACTCTTTCCTCCATCAAGTAACAGTTTCAAACCTTCATTATTCTCCCCTAGACCGGTTGATGCAAGATTAACATAAGCCAGTTCGGGATGATCTTTCATAGCTTTGGATAATTTCTTTGCACCTGAACTTTTATTACGTTTATCATCGATACCAAACAATTCATTTTTGGATAGATTCAGGATCTCTAACGACTTATTCTTCTTCACAAACTGGGGGAACCAGAAGTTAGTAATTCCAAACAATGGTCACAAGCATGTCCAAGAAGAGGTAGGCAGGGTAAGTATAAGGGGGTATTGTGTCCATTATTGTTCACATTAACTTCTGCTTACCTTTGATATCATATCCACGTCAACACCGGCCTTTAAATTAACATCAACTAGTTCCAAACTAGTAATTGTGGTAATATTGGCAGTAATGATGGGCATGATACTAGACGAGAAGAACGGAGATGGGGGTAGCATAATGTTTTTGATGGTGAATCCTTCAACACCATCTTCATAACTATTCAAATCTTCAACAAATGCCTCTGTTATGTATGTGCACGGAAGTGTGTGTATGTTAGTTAAAATATAATACACACAATACATTCATAACATACCAATGTCACTTACCCCAATTCTCCAAGAGATCATCGTGAAATGGTGTTCGGTAGTATTCTTTAACCCGTTCATCCTTATTCGACCATTCCTTATACAACTTCCCAGTAAGAATCATATTATTACCTTCACATTTTGCCGCTTTGACTAATGAACGTTGGAGACTAACCACGGCCCTCCGTACATCGTGGACGCTGTCAATTCGTTTATCCTTCCATGATCGAATGTAACTTCTACTCCACCAAGACACCGTTTGTTCGGGGAAAATAGTAATACCATGATCGGTACAGAACTGTAAATCGATCTTACTATTCCAATGATTGTAACGTTTCAATTGTAGATTACCAACCATTTCAGGTGGAGGTGGTGGTCGTTGTTGACGATTATGGTTTAAACTTGGGACAGTGGACATGATTGATATTGATACTATTCATTAATCGTAGGAGGAGAGGAGAAGTGTCAGATATTATAGGATAATAAACACCACAATATTAATAATATATAACATAATCCACAAATCAATCTGTAACGCCCCTGTAAATCTTTAAACCCCACTTAACAATACCCTCCATCTACTTCATATTCACGTTATTCCACAATATTGCAAAATGCTTTGCAATCTATCCCTCTCATAATATTATAACATCAATGTTAATCTATAAACCTCACCCAACAATAAAACCGTACATCAATCACCGGCAAATAAATACATCACGCCCTCATATATAAATTTCATTTGACACATTGACAACGCCAAACAACCCCAAACAATATTACTCTCAGCAAAAAATATCGTTACAACCCAACAAAATTCATACATCATTATTCATTCAGGCCGAACAAAGCATACACCGAAACAACAAAAGCATACAAATGAATAAATACCAGCTGCCGCCACCGTCAGCATGCTACTTACCAAGGAGGAGAGCAGAAACAACAAGCACCTACTGGCAACTAAGCAAGCAGAAAATGAGAGGAGGTTAGCTCGCTTTTCATTCCTGTTTAGCAGTTGCTTGTCTTGCATACATAGTTCTTCTCCTTCTCCTCAGTAAGTAATAGTATACCGACGGTGGTGGCTGGGTTTATTCATATACTATTATTTGGTGTATTCTTTTGTCAGCAGGATTGAATGATAACTAATGTTGAATTTTGTTGGTTGTAATAATTTATTGTAACGATATTTATTTGCCATAAGAACCAAGTTGCTCTTGATGTTTTGGCATTGCCAATTTAACAGAAATTTGTATATGAGATTGCGGCTTATTGATATTTGTGGAAGTATACCGGTGAATGTGAGAGACAGATGGAAGGGTGTCATAATTGAAATATAGATAAAGGGATGTGTAAAGAGGAGATGATGGGGATTGTGTAACATATTTGTACTGGATTGAGTATATTGGATCGGTGGCGTATATTATCACCTATGATATCTTACACTTTCTCCCCTGCTACAATTAAAGAATACAAAGCAATTATGTCGTATCACCGTCACCATCAACAACAAAATGTAATGATCGGTAGTTTACAATTGAAACGTACCAATCACTGGGATGATAAGATTAATGAGGATACTGTACCGATCGAGGCATCACTATGTTTCCTCAACAGCAGGGAAATTATTGGGATAGAAGTTACATTCGATCATGGAAGGATAAACGGCCGCGTCTTTATGATGTCAAGACTGCCATGGTTGCTCTCCAACGTTCATTGTTTAAAGCGGCAAAATGTGAAGGTAATACTATGCTCCTTACCGGGGAGTTGTTCAAGAAATGGTGGAATAAGAAGGATAAACAGGTTAAAGAATACTACCGAACACCATTCCACGATGATATTTTAGAGAATTGGGGTAAGAGATGATTCCTGTTACATTAAAAGCTTTATTTGCATTATTATATTCCTCTGATACATACATTTTCATGCACTACAGAGGCATTTGTTGAAGAGTTGAAGAGTTTTGATGGTGGTATTGAAAGTTTCAATATCACCAGAGTTATGCTGCCCGACTCTCCCTTCTTCTCGTCAAGTATCATGCCTATTATTACTGCCAATATTACCACCATTACTAGTTTGGAGCTGGTTAATTGTGATTTAAAGGCTGGTGGTGTTAATCTTGTGTCAACATTCGTTAAAAAGAACAAGTTATTGGAGGTACTGAACTTATCCCAAAATGAACTGTTTGGTAGCGATGAATCTAATTCGGCGGCAAAGAAACTGTCCAAGGCCATGAAGAATCATCCCGAACTTTCTTTCGTCAGCCTCGCATCAACTGGTCTCGGAGGGAATAACGACGGTCTGAAACTCATACTAGACGGAAGCAAGGTTACAAAAGCCTCATCATAGATGGTAATGTATTTGACAACGAGGGTCTGGAAATAGTTACAAAGTTTCTACGAAACAAGAATTCAACAGTAGAATTGGGTATGGATGGTGTTGGTATTGGGAAAGGGGAAAGTAGTAAGGCCAAGTCCAAGTTGTTGAAAGAATGCTTGGAAAAGAATACAACATTGGAACAATTATCCCTTAGCTCGAATATGCTTGGATCTGCCAAGGGCCGTGTACTGTCCACAGTATTATCCGGCATTAAGGCTAGTACATCATTAGCATACGTTGATCTCAGTGGAAATGATATCAGGGCAATACCAAGTATCAAACTGGTTACAAAGTACCTGGCTAGGAACCCTGCTCTGATTGGATTAGACTTGAGCAATAACGGCATCCCTGCCAAGTCCGCTTCGGTGTTAATTGCAACCCTCAAGAAGAATACGAATCTCAAGCAATTGTATCTGATGAATAACAACATCACCGATCAGAGTATACCTGCCTTTACCGATGCATTACAGAACAACAACACCCTCCGAACCCTAGACTTGATGGGCAACAACTTTTCTTCCCGTCGTCTTGATACCACTAAGAACAATTTTGTGGGAAGAAAGGTCATGATCAAAGCTCTCTGTGATATGACAAGCCTTGATTCAATTGTGAACTCAAATCACACGTGCAGTATCGTAATCGCTGGAAGCAACTATGGAGGTACTTTTGAGGAAGAACTCGGTAAAATCAATGCTCTGGAGAACGAGGGAGAGAAGATTCGATACAAAGTAGTCCTTGCCTTGTGTGTGTTGAACAAAGACCTCTACGATCCGCGCATGTTTGAAGATGTGCCTTTAGAACTGATGCCTAGGGCACTTGAACTGGTGCAGCAAGAGATTGGATGCCACGGTTACGGCGAGGGGATTGTCAAGAGTGTGAAGAAGAGGAATACCATCAACCGTCTTAGTAATCTATATGAACTGATCAGTCAATGGCCAGACTTCCATTTGCTGTTTTCCCGAGGACCAGGTAAGGCTTCCCTAACCAAAACGGGCAAGCTGAAAAGGAAGCGAGATATGGTGGCTAAGAAGAAGGTAGCTGATGAAGATGAGGATTTCGTGCCCAATGGATTTCGGAAGACGAAGAAGAGGAAACGTCGTTGGCAGTGGCAGGAACAGGAGGCACGCTGGCGTACATGGCGCTGGAACCTGAGCCAGTTAAACCTAGTAGGAGCAGTAGCAGGGTGACGAACATTGCAAGCATCTCGTATGCTGATGCTGAGAATAGTGAGGATGAAAGTTAGAGAGCAAGGATATGATATGTGTATATAGAGATAGATTGATGAGAAGAATGATTGAGGAGAGGTATTCATTATTGTGTTGATAACCTCCCCTTTACATGTACCCCTGAATGTGAGCAGTCAGTAGATGACAGTAAGCAAGTGAGAGGGTCATATGAATAGTGTTTTGAGAACTAGTCGGCAGCAATGGTTCATTTGAAATAGGCATTGTAACTAATGTGAATATTTATATATTACCCTGAAAATGCTTATCCCTCGCTCTTCATAACCCACATAAATGTTTTACATTAGCTTACATGGAAAAGTAAAAAGTAATATAACATAATTAATATCAACAAAGCATTCCACATTGGTAAAAACACAATCATATCAATACAAAGAATACTAATAAAAACAAAACATAGAGCGCACAGCCGGGATTGAACCAGCGACCATTCGAACTGCAATCGAACGCTCTACCACTGAGCTATATGCGCAATATTTTGGAGATGCGGGGAGTCGAACCCCGGACTTTCCGCATGCAAAGCGGACGCGCTACCACTGTGCCACATCCCCATATTACACTAAGTGCTGGTAGTCAAATACTGTATCTTACAAAATAATAGAAATTCATTTGGCTTCATTCAGTGAAGAGTAGAAGTGGCTAGTAAGTAAGGTTAACGTATGTATATGATGTATCATATATGTTAGGGAATGTCGAGTGTTCAGATCTTGCAAAGATAGTTAAGTAGGAGTACATATGATTGGGTAAGAGCTTTCTCTCTTGCCCCTGCTCATTATTACATAAAATTAGACATACCCCTAGACCACATATGTACAAACTATGTTACTCTTCACTATGCATACTACACAATATATCATATCACTTCCATTTCAATAATGCAGATTATCTTGACATGTCAGTCTTGTAACCATATAACATACCCACTATCTTCACCAGCAATAGATATCTAACAGATGTGCATATCATGTGAGCATATCATTTGCAACGATGAATTATCCTCCGCCGCATATCAATACATAACATCTGCATAGGTTTGATGTATACTTTTTGATTTTGTAATCTCATCATTCATCTACTATCACCACACCAACAACTTCACTTTATCTTATCCAAATCCTCTCCTTGAGAATGGCTGGGCGAAGTCTGCTTACACCGAGCGTTTCATACATGTATATTTACATATAGATGATACCAACAATTAATACAATATATACATCCATCAAGTACGCATCTTATAATGTCCCGGACGTTGACACGGGTTACGATATTGTTTTCGATGTTGTTGGTGATGTTTCTTCTCATCCTCTACAATCCACTCATCTACATAAATTGATGGCACTAACTCCAGAGATCTATGTCGATTATATTGTTGTATATGAAACCAATCTTTAATTGCAATACTATTCGGTATATGCAATATAGGGTGTATTCTTTCGGAATGAAATAAGATTGCCCATATTAACAGGAAGGGTGGTACTCGAATTATTATTCTCCGTCGTCGATGCGCATGATGTTGTCGTTGATGTTGTGGGTGGTTTTCGATACGGACTGTTCGTACTATTTGATCGGTAATTTCCACCATTATCTACTCTCCGTATCTCTCTGTTCTGTTGTTCTAAGTCTACTCCTCATATATTGTTTACTTCTTACTACTCCACTTTCACTACCGTGTGTGTTTATGGTGGATACCGCTCGAGTTCAGACAAATTCAAGGGTCATTTTCAGATTCACGCACAAAACTCAAAACTCAAAACCAAATGATGATGACAAACAAACTCTGATTCCATTGATTTTCATATTCCGACTACAAAGAGGCATGGTATGGCGGTATAAAATAAGTTTAGATGTTAGACATTGATGTGCTGACGAATTAATACGACGATACGATAGCAACTAACTACAAACACATAAATTGAGGTGCACACCATCTTATATTCTTCACCCACATAAATTAAAGTCATGTCAGACCACCAACAAGAAGAAGACGAAGAATATGGTTACGGAGTTGCAATAGACGCAGGCAGTTCCGGGTCACGAATTTATGTATATCGATGGCCTACTAACAAAAGACAAACACACGATGACTTCACAAAAGTAGAACGTGAAGCAATCTATTCCGAGGAAGTAACACCCGGTATATCTGCCGATAATGGTCAAGGCATTAACCGATTGCAAACATTAGTCAATTTAGCAAAAAGTGCCATACCATCCAATATGGATATATCAACAATACCAATTTATCTAGGAGCTACGGCAGGCATGAGGATAATAGACTCTACATATGAAAATGAGTTAATGAATTCTATACAAGATATATTATCAACAAGTGGATTTCAATTTACTAATGACATGGCACGTACTATTTCAGGGAAAGAGGAGGGTGTGTATGATTGGTTAGTTGCAAATTATCTTTATAATGATGGTAACTTTCCTACATTGAATAGTGCATATGGTGCTTTAGATTTGGGAGGTGCTAGTACTCAGATTTCATTTCCAATTCCATCATCTATGCCATCTTCTTCTTCATTGAGAGGAGGAGAAAGCAGTGTAGAAGAAGAGGAATCGTTTCCATTACGAATTGACAATGTAGAATATCCACTATACACCCAATCTTTCTTATATTACGGAGTTGATCAAGCACGCTTACAGTTTGATACAAAGTTTGCCTCGGAAACTAAAACGAACCCGTGTTACCCGTCCGGGTATGTAGACTCCGAATCAAACATAGAAGGTAGTTCCAATTGGGAAGAGTGCTTATCAAGTGTAAAACAGATATTTAATGATCAGAATAATACGAATTGCAACAAAGAAGGAAAGAGATGTTTGACAAATGGTGGTATGCATCAATTACCAATAAGCTCCAAACAAAAGTTTATTGCCATGTCAGCCTTTGTTTATACTTGGGATTATCTTGGATTGAACATTGGTCCAAATACAGATGATTTAGATGCATTAAATGTTAGAGCACAACGAGTATGCAATTTAAACAATGAACAGCAAATGGGTAGATATCAAAAGTTTATGGAGCGCAAGCCTGATCTTCGGAAGACGAAGAAACCGTATGCACAGTGCTTTAATGCGGCATTTACATACCATCTATTGAGCATGGGGTATGGATTACCGACAACACAAACACCTATAGAGATATATTATGAAATCGGAGGTACTAAAGTGCAATGGGCGTTGGGGTTGATGTTAGTAGAAGCGAATAAACTTGGATCAATGTTTAAGGAAAGTACAATTGCAGAGATTGATATATACCTTGGCGACTTGGGGGATACATGCCGCTACCTCTTTGGTATATCAGTTGCAATATTGTTTATACTTGTGGGCTTCCGTAGACTGAAGAAGAAGCGATCAACATGTGATTGTGAGGAAGTCCTTCCATTAATTGAACAGTCTGAAACCCCTGTGAAGAATAGATAGAGCATTAAAGACATAGACATAGAATATAGAATGTACAAAACCAAAAGCTATTTACACATATTCAAACAACTTTTTATCTACAATCAAGCACCTTTAAGAGTAGTGCATGAAATTTCTTATCATTCAGGATTGCACGATGCTCCGCGCCTTCTATCTCGTAAACAGTCAAGTCGCACTGCCCTTGCCAGGTCTTGCAATGTTGGAGGCTCCAGTAACTAACCGTTCCGTCACCCGACTTCTTTTCGGTACCTCCTCCAATAATCTTTTGTGGGGTCTTCTTTGTCTCGTAGATGGTACCCTTGTCGATTGTATGGGTAATACTACCATTCTTGTTTAACATTGCTTCTTTATCCAATACAAACATTTGTTGCACTGTGTGATGTTTGTTTGACAGACTTATACGAACTGATGGGTTTCGTTTGTAGACGCCTGCTACTTCTGTGTCCAAGTTGATACCATAGATGGCTGTAACTTTCTTAATAGGAGGAGGGTCATATGATGATACAGAGTTCGGGCCTAAGGGGTCGTTGCCATATGTGTCTTTTGTCAACTGTAATGCATCTGTTAGACCTTCCATCTGTATTAGTTCGTTACTGTCGACTGTGTTGTATTGCACGTCTTTGTGCTGTTTAGCATTCTTATAGATGTTGTGACATACCATTGGAGATGTTGATTGACTAACTGTACTCGGTTCCCACTTTACACTGATTGTGCATGATTCTGGTTTGTCCTTTGACAAGAATAACCCATACTTGACCTTGTCAGTTGATTGTATCTTGGCCCACAGCTTATACACTCTACCACCCTCTTCTCCGTTGTCAGCTTCGGTCTTTGCCTTCTTCCAATCGACCATTCCACTTTGGCCGATCACTCTAATATCTCCTAGCATGGCAGCAGTTAAATCAGCTCCACGTTTTGCTCCTCTCATGAATGTTCCTCCTAACTTCCAGACTACTGAGCACGGACAACAAAACACCCAACAAACGATACACCATATAAGTCTGAATATCCATAAAAGATCAAAGTCGCACAATCCCTTTCGATCAATCGGTGCTGAACCACTTCCAGGCTCCTCGAGATGCAATTGAATATAAGGATACCGTTTCATTGTTTGCTGTAGTGTTGCTGGACATGCCAATAGCCAAGACTCCTCCTTCAGCTTTATGACAAGAGAGGAGTATGTGTGCCCTTGTTTTGTAACCTCAGCAAAGTCTGTCCTGAGCAATATATCATCTCCCACCTGAATAGCTAATCTAAGCTTTGTTGGTGGTAACTTCTTTCTATTATGTACAAATGATTTGAGATTGAGTTGTTGTGCGGGCAGGATGATTCTAAGTGTAGATTCGTTTCGCAGAACTGCAGTTGATATCGGTGGAGGTTGAGGAAGAGTCTTATCTTGTGGTGATGCCGACGAATCGGCCTTTCTATCGATTGATTCCAATGGAAACAACCAGGGTACACTTCCAAACGATCGGCCAAGCATTAATCCTTCGTCGTCTTCTAGAAATGCCTCTAAGCCCATCTTATCTCCGTCAATAATGCCCCGAATCGACTTTTGAGCACCTAAATGTGGAGCACCAACTGGGACATAGGAGTGTATATGTTTATCAATCCAAGCCTGCCCTTTCTTCTTTCCCATCTGCTTCAATACAAAGTTTAATAAGTAATGACCAGTCTTGCAACCCATGCTATGACATAGCATTACCACAGGTGAATTGTTTGATTTCTTATACAGTTGTTCAACTAATTTCATTGTATTGGTAAAGTAGTTGTCTCTTCTTTGCAACTCACTTGGTGGTATTCTCCAATCATACGGTGCCGCCCCTAAATCTATACCTTCGATATAACCCTCGGCTTTTAATAACTTCAATACGGGCCCAAAGACATAACTAGCTGATTCAGTAAGTGCTCCGGGTGCCAAGTAATCGACTCCACTACATTCAGGCACTGGTCTCTGCAAATGAGATTATTAATCATTATCATATGAGAGTAAGAAAAGAGAACATAAGATGTGCACATGAATGTAAACATAAGATATGTAAACATAACATATACTTACCACAACAACTCCATCGTGTTCATTTATCATATCCTTCAATCTCATATGTCGTACCCATTTACTCTTGCACTCAACTTCTTTAAGATATTGCTGATGCATCTCTTCAGAGCTTTTATCCAATGTTACCACATCTTTAACTTTTAAATTACGCATAGACCGCCGATCTTCATTCTTCCGTAATGCACCCCCAACATGTAAGGAATGAAATCCTGCAGCGGATATGTTTAACCATAATCGTTTACCTATCCATGATTTATTTGGTGATTGTTGAATTGTAAGACCGGACGACATGAATCCTGAGATGAAAGAGAGATGATAGTAATAGTAGGATACCATATAACTTTTGTTAGTACATGTAGATTCAAAGGCAATCAACTACAAGCAAGGTAATGCCAAATGAAGTACCCAAATCACCGATACTTTATATATGAATACAAGCATTCACATGATAAAACAATACTAATGCGGACTTTCCTGGTATGATTAACACTGGATGGTGCTTCTTCTTTTTGGTTGCAGTTGCAGTAGACATTTTTTGTTGTTGTATCTTTTGACGATGATTATTGTATATGTTTATATAACACCGCTACTTCTACAACAATATGAGGCGCTGTATATCCATCTTATACAACTATATTCTCCTCTCTTCTTGACCTATTTGATCTTAGAATACTTGCCCCGCTTTCAAAATGAAGATCTTCGTTCTATCGCTAAAAATAAACTACACTCTACATACACCTCTAGATTATTGGCGGCTCATAAGATGATGGACAACAGAGGAAAGGATGCAACAGAGGGCTCTAATGATACAAGAGCACCAAAGCGTGTGGCTGGAGGTATCATCGTCAAAGCTAAGAAGAAGAAGAAAACAAAATACACATCCACATAAAAAGTTAGTGAATCATCAAAACAACTCGGTGCATCATCAAAATCAGTTCCTAGTATACTAACAAACATTCCTGCACATCACGAGAAGGATAATTGCAATAGCAATAATCAACCTAAGGCGGCATTAAAGAGTGACGAGTTTGATGGTACCGCTGAATTTGATGATGATAATGATGTACCGTCTGATGCACTACTCTGTTTCCAAACATTAACTCAATCAACATCGTTTGGTGGTATGTCAGAAACTTGTGCCTATTGTCTAATATATACTCATAATGAAGATGGTAGTGGTAGTAGAAGTACAACTGCAGTACCATTCTTACCAAGACATATTCTATTATACATGCTAAACAAATCATCTACACTAAACACAAATACACAAACACATATAGAACAAGAGATTAAGCAGCTTGCATTATCAAATAAAGTACGGCTATTACAACTTCATGGTACAGCAGTGGTTTCAAACAATAACACTGGCAGTGGTGGGTTTAGAGGTGATGGAAATGATGACGAAGATGTAGCTATCATGGAGTTTAGTGCATACAATGTTGCGTCAAAGATGGCATTAGAAAAGTATTTTCAAGATCAACAATCTGTAGCAGAATTGCAACAACATATATCCAAAGTAGATATAGTACATTCATGGTTCACATCAATCTTATTACTATACTTTGCTGGTAAAACTTGGTTTTCAGCAAGTGCATTGGATGACTTTTATAACAATGTAAATCATCTACATTCATTAAAACAAATGGAAGAAATGATACAGCAACTAGTTCATGCGGGGGTATTAATGCCACGAAGAGGAGTCGGTCCTAGTGGCGGAGAAGGATATTGGTTTTCACTTCCCGGTCTTGGCAAGGCAGCGAAATCGATAGTGGATGGGAGAACCAATTTGTTGAGACGATTGCAATCTAGTCTACATAAGGAGAAGAAACAATCAACATTAGAATTTGAAATTGGACGAATCAAATCATCATCAACAACAAATAAGAATAAGTTGGAACAGGCTGGAAAGTTTGTTGTATTGGAAATGCTTGCCAAGGGATTAGTTGATGTGCACAAGACATGCGCCGGTGAACAGTTTATCAGATTGGCTGAATGATACGTCAATGTCAGAGTTAGTGCAACATAGTGAGACGGGGGGCGTTACTTGTTTGCCAGTATCATCCTTGCTACTGCTACAAATTACACTTCATACTAATTTGACGAGGACCAATCGGATAAGGAGTATTGGGTTCGGATCTTACAAAGGCCAGCAGAAAGAGATCTTTACTTACATTGGTTCCAATGTTCCTCGAATATCTACAAGTTCATGATCACTTGGCTGCAACAGATGATGTACGCATCTACTATTAACCCATGTTGAAAGGATAATCGAATCGTAGTTGAAGATTAGTCTACTGGAGATGTCGTGAATAGGGTTAAACCCCTCAGGTATTGGGAAAGAATTTTGAGAAGACGCGATTCAAGCGGCCTTAATTGCTACTTTGAACAATAAGATAAGGCCACAATGGATAGAAATAAGGATTGTAACAATAGTTTACTATAGGACGAACAGTGAAAGTGGTAAGTAGTTGGTGAGAGAGAGTAATTTCTATGTTTTGAGTTTGTTTCTACTCTATGGTATGAGAAGAGAAGGGGCCTTTCTTTATTTCCTCAAATGTGTTGGATGATGAGGGATAGTGAAACTTGAAAGACAGGGATGACACGAACTTATTTGTATATCAATATGGATTGCTCACTATTGTGTACCTCTCTCATAGTTCATAGTCTCCTAGTCGCACCTCTCCATCTCCATAACACAAACACAACCTATTATTATACCCAACAACTCAATATCAGAGGTACGTCTCAAGATAGTATCAGTATCAGCACTTGATTAGTACCCTCCAACTACTTGTAATAGCCCTATGGAAAATGAAATCCAATAATGATAATGATGCGAATGACACCGAGGCAAACGCGGCAGAGGTGGACAAACAATGCACAGAAGAAGAACTGGCAGAGATACAAGCCGAGTTGGAGAAACATGATGTTGTCAATAGTGCATTAGTCGTCGAATGGGAGAAAGACAAGTTGGTGGCATTCGTGGCAACTGGAGTCGATAACAACACATGGAATGAAGAGGTTGAAAAGGACTTGCTATCACTTTTGAGGAGTGATAATTGTTCATTATCATCTCACATGGTGCCTTGGAAGATTCTTGCCGTGGACTCATTTCCTCTGAGAGATGATATGGTTGATAGGGAGGCACTATTGAGAAAAGCTGGATATAGCCTAAGCAGAAACGATTGTCTTCCATCATGAATGCATATAAAATGTTCACATGATGTGCACATATGAAAAAGTTGGATTGGTTGAATGAGATTAGATATCAAAAGTGAGAACAGAAACATATTCTGAGTTTATGACAATGTATTGCAACATATGAATATAATAGAAGTAAAGTAAAAGCCTTTGTTTGCTACAATAACAGCAGGCTTAAACCTTAGCTATGCAAACTAGACACACATACATAGAACACAAACTCTCACAACATCTTGCTACTTCTCACTTCTTCAACTCATAAAGTGCCATGTAACAATTCCTTTGATTCCTCTCCGTACCCGTAACAAATTCCAAATCCTTTTTACTTCCAGCTCGATCATCAAAGAACACCCACTGCTCCTTGTTGTCTTGGGAAGTATTCTCTGCCGACTTTTTACCATCCTCTCCGTCTTCTTTCAAAGTCCTCTTGTCACAAGCTGTATAATGACCCGAAAAGGCAGTACCTCCAATGTGATGAACGACACCACGCAAGTGATACTTGCTAGAAGGACATTCCTCATCTTTGCTTACGAATGGATTGATGGTCAGAGATTCCTCGAGAGGGATCTTTGCCTGAGAATAGATGTAAGGCAAAGTGAGGTAATGGTATAAGATTATCTAACCATATAAAGTCGAATCTTCTTACCTTGTTCTTACGAAGAACCATCTCCATTCGTGGGGTGTCGTCCTTCTTGTTTTCCTTTCCAGCATCTCCTCCACTCTTTACTTCTTGAGAGACAATAAATCTCTTGAAATGAAGTAATAGTGCCTTGGGGCATGAGATAATCTCAATCTTTTGTGTGGCAGTCTTCCCCTCGTCACACTTTTCACACTTGAGTTCTCTCTGTTCGGGCTGAAAGAACTGCTGCAAGCTTTGTTCGACTGACCATGGCTTCTCGAGTTCCTTATCTTCGCCGATGTCCACAGACAAGTGGCGGTACATCTCATCCTTAGATCGGGAGTATTTACAATTGTCACACTCAAGACATACTCGGACATTGAGATGAAAGTACTCGTCCGTTGGCAATACACTCTTTCCTTCCGTTCCTTTCTCATCATCTGCTGTTGCCTTTCCCTCTTCCATATTCCCCTCTGCTGCCTTTTCACGCTTTCCTCCTCCTTCTTCTTCAGACGGAAGAGGTGCTGCCAACTCATCATGCAAGTAGTCCACAAGATCCGATAAAAACTCATGTGCATCACGCTGTTCATACCCAACAAACTTATCAGTCAATACGTCCATCTGTTTCTTCAACGCTACCGGATTACCAGCCAACTTATTCAACCATCGTGTACGTGCAGACTCTGGATTAATATCACTCTTGGCAGTATCTTTCTCATCCAATACATCAATGGCAGTGGCCACCTCCAATAATGCCTTGGTTAATGGTAACTTCTTACCCATACTTGATTGTACCTCATACGTTTTATTCAAATCCACAATAAATTGTGGAATAGAAAAGAGAGTTTGAAGTGATACCGAGAGATAGCATGTATTTCCTAAGTTTTGTATACCTGGTATATTTGGAACCTTGGATGATAGATCGTTCTTGTTGTTATTACCAAAGCCTTGCCAGAATGAATTTGACTTGCGTGTTTGATCAGGCGGAGGGGAACCATACCTTGGTCTCTTACTAGCCAATGCCTGATCAGCAATTGACTTTCCTCTCCTATTATATGGATTTCGAACAAGAGGGGATGAACCTGCCTTGAAATCATCAAACCGATTATTACCAAAGGTCGATGGCGGAGGATGTCCACGATTCTGTTGTAAACGGGCTCGAGTACCGAGTCGGTCACCTATACGTCGGGCTGCATTTCCCAATAATCCCCTACTTCCATTCTTACCATAACCTCTTCGTCCTCCTCGGTTATTGTTATTCATCATGGCATAAGTTGACTTGTATGACGACGAAGGCTCGTCAATAAATTCGTCATCTTCTTGGTGGTAGGCATTCTCATCATTATAATAATCATCATCATTGCCATATCCGGGCAATACATCTTCCTCTTCCTCAACGTCAGAACCGGTTCCAGAATATGGAGCAAATGAAGGCTGACTAGTGGGTTTATTATCATAATTCTCATTACCGGAGAATAACTTCCTACCACCACCTTCCTCGTTACTCTCCTTCTTGTTGTTATTCTCAAAGTATTTAGAACTAGTCTTCTTTTGGGTTGATGGCTGTATGGGTGTTTTCGAACAGTCTGTACCTTGATCTGGTGGAGTTGACATTGGTGCTCTTTGTTTCTTGGTTGGTCGTACGGGTGTAGAGGTGGAGAAGGCAGTGCCATAATAGGTATCACTTGGAGTTGGTGATGATGGACGTACCTTCTTCTTGGCAGCAGCACCACCGTCAACACCACCCACGGCAGCAGCGGCAGGTTTGGTAGATTTGGCAGCAAAGCCAAAGTTTAACAAACTATTCTTTGCAATTCCACCCTCCCTTTCACCACCCTTACTCTCCTCGTCTTCTTCGGTATTATCACCATCGTCCTCAGTCACTTGTTCCTCACTATCCTTATTATTAATTGCCAAATTCAATCTCTTTTTAATATTCCTCTTTTTAACTGTCACTGGTTCAGTGTCAAACTCGACATCTGAATCCTCTTCATCCTCGTCGTTATAATTTGACCTACCACTTGCCTTTTGCAACCTGCGTCTTTTAACAATACCATTATCTTCATTGGGATCTAATGATACCTTATTCTTACCCTTCTTCTTAATACCCATACGCTTATCCAATTCTTTATCCAATTCCTCATCAAAATCTAAATCATCAGTATTATCTAATTCCCCATTACGTAGTTTGGAGGGAGTGGCATTGCGGGGTGACTTATCCGATAGAAATTTTAATACCTTCTTAGCTGAGGGTGACTCTACAACGTTACCTTTAATTACTTCTGGTGAAGCTTCTTCAAGAGCTGGATCATAATGTTCATACCCATCCTTTTTACTAACACCATTAACGGGGCGACCAGGTGATTGAAAGCTACCACTACTTGGTCTTTTAACATTTTTTTGATATACGTTTAATTGTTGATTGGCATGGGGTGTAATTGTATGTTTTTTAGTGGCTGAGGTGCCACGGATACTATTTCGGTTTGTACGTGACAATCTGCTATTGTGGTTAATGTTGTTATTGATACCAATGCCAATTCTTTTACCGGGTTTACTGTGTTGTAATTTACTACTACCACCATTCTCTTCTTCAATCTTAGTTAATACTCTATCATGCTTATCCAATAATGCATTCACAAAATCATCCAGTGCCAACTTATCCTTGGCAATAGTTGGTATATTGGCAATACATTTGTAGGTTGTACCCTTCTTAGCTGATGATTTTATTGTTAATACTAATGTCTGATTTTGTGGTGTACCTTCATAATCTCTTCCTCCACCTCTCCCTTTACTACTATTATTACCACGTCTACCACCACCACCACCACCATTAACAATTTGTTCATTAATAACTAAATCTTTAAACTTATCCGAATAATTACCATTACCCGCATATATAGTTTTATTACTCCATGATAATATAGGTGGTGTAACATTCTTAGATGCACCGTCAAATTTTTGGGTTATTGTTATTTGTTGGAAGGTGTATGATTTACCTTTGTCGCCCATTGTTTTGTGTGTGGGATTGTTATATGGGAGAATACCTTTCTAATTAGTTGCCCTATTATTGGTTTATCGTCTATGGTATTGACACTAAGCAACAAGATTTGCTTATTGCAATTTGCAATTTCGAGTTCAATGTGGTCCCAATTAACACTAAAAGACTCCCAATAATATAAACAGGAATGAAAAGCGAAAGAACCTCCTCTCATTTTCTCAGTTAGGGTTTTCTAAAAATATATTTGTGTATTTTCGGCATTCTATAGAGCAAGAAATATGTAAAAAATACACAAAAATACACGTATTTTGAACCGTATTTGACTAAAATATACGTATTTAGTACGTATTTGAGGGGCTTACGGTATTTACAGTATCCTTTTGTACGTATAGTTTACGTAGGGTGTATTTTATTGTGTATTTTGGCAATTTTCATTGTGTATTTTTAGAAAACCCTATTCTCAGTACTCAGTACTAATCTGCATGTTGCTAGCTTTGTGGATCTTCTCCTCCTTGGTAAGTAGTTGTACCGACGGCCGCGGCTGGTGTTTATCCAATGTATGTTGTTTTTGTTTTCGTCGGCGATGATCGGCGGCGTCGGCGGATGAATGTATAAGTTGTTATGATGTATAAGTAAACTGGAGAGTGCTGGTATTGGCGGCAGGGTTGGCTTTGGTATGAATGATACAACAAAGGCCAAGGTACTGAAAGAATGCTTCGAGAATAAGAATACAACTGTTGAACAGTTATGTCTTCGCTCGAATGACCTTGGAAACTACAATGATCGTGTACTTTCCAAAGTCTTGTCCGGTATCAAGGGAAGTGAATCTTTGTTATATGTTGATCTCAGTTGTAACGATATCAGAAGAATGCCAAGTATCAAACTGGTTGCAAAGTTTTTGGCCAGGAACCCGTCCTTGATTGAACTAAACTTGAACAACAACAGCATCCCTACAAAGTCCGCCGACGTATTGATCCAATCACTCAAAAAGAACACAAATCTTGAGCATTTGTATCTTCGATTGAATTCAATCACCGACAAGAACGTTCCCGCATTCACCGATGCACTACATAACAACACAACCCTCCGAACTTTAGACCTGATGGGCAACAATCTCAGAGTTCAGACGGGAAGAAAGGGGATGGTCAAAGCTCTCTGTGATATGTCAAGCCTTGATTCAGTTGTGAATTCAAATCATACTTGCAGTGTCACCGTGTCGGGTAATAACTACGGGGGTACATTTGAGGTCGAGTTGAACAAAATCAATGCTCTGGAGAATGAGGGAGAGAAGATTCGATACAAGGTAAACCTCGCCAAGACACAGAATAAAGACTTTGTCGATTCTCATACGTTTGATGATGTACCTTTGGAATTGATGCCCAAACTACTAGAACTGGTGCAGCAAGAGATTGGATGTAAGGGATATGGCGAGGGGATTGTCAAGAGTGTGAAGAAGAGGAACAAGATCAACCGTCTTAGTAACATCTATGAAGCTATTCACCAGTGGCCAGCCTTCCCTTCACTCTTCATGCGTGGCCCCGGAAAGTTGAGGAAGCGTAAAAAGAAGGTCAAGATTGCTGATGAAGATGAGGACTTTGTACCATGCGGATTTAGGAAGACGAAAAAGCCCCGACGTTGGCGGCGGAATCCTGAGAAGCAGCGCTACTGCAAGCCTTCGCCCGAGCCAGTCAAACCTAGTAGGAGTAGTAGTAGAGTGTCGAACATTGCTAGTATCTCATATGCTGATGCCGAGAATAGTGAGGATGAAAGTTAGAGAGCAAGGGTATGATGTGTGTGTATGTATATATGATGAGAAAGATTGAGAAGGTATTCATATGAGCCTCCCGCTTTACACGTGCCCGTGAATTGTGAACAGCCATTAGATGGTAGTAAGCAAGCAGCAGGGTAGAAGATGTAAAAGGTCACATAAACACATAGTCGGCGGCAATGGTTCATTTGAAATAGCCATTGTAACTAATGTTTAGAGCTGGCATTACTAGTTTTATCTTTTAGATACGTGTGCTATTGATACATAGGCTTGGACATGACTTGAACTTTGTTTATCCCTTTCACAACCCACCTCGACTCAATTCTAGTATAGTCCATTCAAGTCCATGCACCTCTTGGTGCAAAGGACAGGAGTTAAGGTCCCCCTCAAACATTGCCTGACCAAACAACCACTTTGCAGCACCTACATAATGCCATACCCCCACTTGATGGCCAAACATTGCCTGACAGTCGGCAGAAAAGTATGATGGATGGACTTAGAATCATGCTGGGAGTGTTCATCACTTTGTTATACACCCATACAATGCCAAACAACCACTATTGTAGCACCTGCATGCTGTTATACCCCCACTTGATGGCCAAACATTGCCTGACAGTCGGCAGAAAATCGAGATCTGAGGCATGAAACCTGCCAACATGTGGCTGTAAAAGTATGGTGGAGAGACTTACAATCATGCTGGGAGTGTTCATCAACTTGTTATACACACATACAATGCCAAACAACCACTATTGCAGCAACTACATAATGCCATACCCCCACTTGATGGCCAAACATTGCCTGACAGTCGGCAGAAAATCAGGATTTTTGACTGATCTGAGGCAAGAAACCTGCCTACATGTGGCTGTAAAAGTATGATGGATGGACTTAGAATCATGCTGGGAGTGTTCATCACTTTGTTATACACCCATACAATGCCAAACAACCACTATTGTAGCACCTGCATGCTGTTATACCCCCACTTGATGGCCAAATATTGCCTGACAGTCGGCAGAAAATCGAGATCTGAGGCATGAAACCTGCCAACATGTGGCTGTAAAAGTATGATGGAGAGACTTACAATCATGCTGGGAGTGTTCATCAACTTGTTATACACACATACAATGCCAAACAACCACTATTGCAGCAACTACATAATGCCATACCCCCACTTGATGGCCAAACATTGCCTGACAGTCGGCAGAAAATCAGGATTTTTGACTGATCTGAGGCAAGAAACCTGCCTACATGTGGCTGTAAAAGTATGATGGATGGACTTAGAATCATGCTGGGAGTGTTCATCACTTTGTTATACACCCATACAATGCCAAACAACCACTATTGTAGCACCTGCATGCTGTTATACCCCCACTTGATGGCCAAAC
>Ga0214477_100480_pt1 | contig 27733 bp, 31 predicted proteins | sample M1_20Mar14CPVII9_FD_165058 | JGI IMG/M metagenome (GOLD analysis project Ga0214477, IMG submission 165058) | Marine eukaryotic communities from Monterey Bay, California, United States - M1_20Mar14CPVII9sort6BwellC16 | ecosystem: Environmental > Aquatic > Marine > Unclassified | place: USA...
GATATCTTTTTTATTAGGGCGTTTTACACGATACTTCTTTTTGTCAGGTGGTTCTTTAGGTTTCGGCGGTGGTTCAGGTTCAATAGGCGGCGTTGTCTTCCGTCTATTTGGGCCCCGCTTGTATCGTTTTCTAAATGCTGGGTACTTCATGTATCACGGTATTGACAAGGGTAGAATTGTTGAATTGTTGATGTGTGTGATTGTTTCCACGTCCACGTTGTTGATATAGAGGAGATCCTCCGTAAAATACAGTTATTATCCTTTTAACCTTGCTATTGATCTTCAAGTTCTATTCCTCTATATCTTGGCGCATATTGAGCTCCGATCGTAGCCGGCACATATTGATGCAACTAGATACAATTAGCAAATAGCAAAGCAAAGATTTTAGAGGATTTTAGATTGGTATCTGTGGTATCCTTTTTATGAGAGTAGTAGCTAAACTTGTGAAGACAACCAAGCTCAACAATAATACCTCTCTAGAGAGAGGTAGGCAATCTTCAATGATGAAGAGGCACCATTGCCAATACATGTAGACTGTCTGCTTATAGTTATACTTTGGTATTATTAGAGTACAATCAATCTCTTTGCAAGAGTTTTTAATTCCCGTAGTAGGCAAAAAGTAAATACTCTCATAATTTATTGCAACAACCTCATCAATATGGTACACCATCTTACTGACATACAGCAAATGTATGCATCGAAAGCTGCCGAGGCCGGGTTGATCATACGTAAGAGAAGATGGCAAAACAGACGGAAAGAAGACATTAAACATGAAGATTTATGCAATATGCTAGCGCGTCAAATAGAAGTATTTGTAAGTATAACAAGATGTGCATACGTGTATTGATTTTAATTTTCCTACCCTTCCGCCTAATATATCATCTATCCGAAATAGATTCATAAGGAATATCCCGATGCAGTGTATTGCAAAGTGCATGTTTGGGTGTATTCGAGAAAATCAGAAGAGCAGTTGTTAGAATTATCAATGTCTATGAATGTGGTGTTTCAAGAGGTACCATTACAAGAGAACGAATCTTACCCAGTCCGATTTGAAAAGGAACTAACTCAAAAAGTGTTTGAAGAGTTGCGTGATGAAAGTAACAAAGGATTGTATAAAGATATATGTTACGTATGTTCTGTGAGTGGCATGCCCGTGTGCACAGTGAAACAATGGAATGATAGCACAAGACTAGGATTGGAGCGGGATCTGGGACAAGCAGTAAGTTCATTTATTTACTCAGACCTTCTGTTGACTTTACTCATCTAACGTATACTTTTTACAAAAAGATTTGGAGAGAGTTTCCAAAGAATCATGACTACGACATATCTCTAACGGATATCCAAGAAGATGAATTTTGTTGGGATCTTACACTAACTTTGGTCTGTGATTCTCTTGGGCCGTTTGATGATGATACAAAACAACAACATCAATTATTAGATCAACTATTAAAAGGAAAGATGGTGGTATATAATAAGGTATTGATAAAGGAGGACTGTCTTCATTTGTTACGTAATGTCCATATATTACCATTTACGAAAGAGATGTGGAAGTATAGAACTCATCAAAAGAAAGAGTGGGAGGCATTCGAACGAGCCAAAACGAAACGGATTAGTAGCATTATTAATGATATGGTTAACAAGCTTGAAAAGGCATGTAAATCAGATTCTATTTCATTAGAGTCATTACAAGAAACAACCAAGTTGATACCATCAAAATTTGTCAGTGGATCATGTTTTCTACATCAAGCATGTTTAAATAAGAATGTTACACTCGAGATTATTGAATATCTTCTGGAATATCACCCAGAAGCTGCAAACATTGAATATACGGATCCTCCTCGAGGGTATTATGATGATGATAACTGCCAAATTATGAAGAAGGCATATCCTCTACATGTGGCGTGTATGAGTGAGGCGTGTCCTGATTCTGTTATCCAGCTTCTAGTCGAGAGAAACCCAACCGTACTAACCAAACTATGTCTCCTAAACAATGGTATTTCCTACGAATATAACTACGATAATAAAGGAGTCAATTTAGGAGGAAATCCATTGCACTATTATCTATCACGGGGCTCTAACATTAGTGTCGAATTGGTGAAGTTTCTAATTACGGTTTCCCCCGAGCTTTTAACGTCCGGTGAAAAGATTGAGCTCACACCAATACACTTACTTTCAGAGATGAAGAATGTTGATGAGCTCTTTGACATTATACAGTATTCAATTCAAACAAATCCATCATGCCTAAATTTATTAGATGGCCAGAAGAGAAACGCTTTGCATGTTGCTTGCTCAAATGCATACGTCACATCTCGGATAGTTCAGCTCTTCATTGAGTATTGCCCTGAGTTGCTTCGCCAGTCATATGAAGCATGGGATGGAACAACTTGCTTCCCTATCCATTGTCTTTGTGAGAACATAAAGTTATCAATACAAACATCAACTGAGATAGTATCAATCATTCTAAAGGCATTCCCAGAGGCACTTCACCAGAACGAGTCAGAAGGATATCCTTCTCCCATTCATCTTGCTTTGAAATGGAATTGTCCCAATACTGAATTCTGCAAGATTCTGATTGAACATCATCCCGAGTGTGCAAGGGAGGTCGAAGACAATACGTTACCCATCCATAAAGCCTGTAATAGTCTGGATTTAGTCAAGTTATTACATAAGATATACCCGGAAAGTATTAGTATGAGATCAGACGCAGGTATGCTTCCTATTCATTATGCGGCTGTCCGTGGGAATGTTGAGCTGCTTCAATTCTTATTAGAACACGATTCTACAAGTGCATCAACAATCGCCGAGGTTCCCGAAGATGGTTATTCTCATTATGAAGCCAGTTATGACGATGGAGAATCCATTGCATTTCCACTGCTGTTTGCCTGTTGTACTAAAAGGAATAGTAATATCAGTGCAGTCAAACTATTGTATGATCATCATCCAGAGGCAATCTACTTGCGAGAATGGGAATGGGACGATGAGGAAGACGATGAAGAAGAGGCGGATGTGGGTGTTCTAAGCGATTACTACAATTCACGGCGAAGCACTTCGAATGAACCAACTGTTAACTTCCTTGCATCTCAAGCTGACTTTGCACGCAATGCTAAAAAGGTTGATGTCATGACAACTCTTGATGATAATGGCTGGCTACCTCTTCATCATGCATGTGAGAATGGAGCGTCTCTTGGAAGTATCAAGCTACTGGTGAATGCAAACTCTGCGGCGATCCAAGTTGCTACTACCCGTGAGGGGTTGTTTCCTCTGCACATTGCTTGTCGGAGTAGCACAATAGACGTTGTTGAGTATCTATTAGGGAGATATGATGGTTGCTTGAACCTGTGTGATGCGAGAGGTGACTACCCTCTTCATATTGCATGTCGTTGTGGGGGCAGCTACTCTATAGTAAACTGTCTTCTTCGACAACCTTCGGCACCTGTCTTGGAAAGAAACATAGATAACGAGATGCCATTGGAACTTCTACTGATCACAATGAATGATGAGAATGCTGATATTAAGGAGACTCCGGAATATATTGAAACACTCTGGCGTATGCTTCTCTTATTCCCCGAGAGTGTGGCTAATGTGGACGAGTGCACATGATGTGTACTCTTTTCGACTTCATTTTTGAGAGCAATCTTGATCCCTCTTTTCTTCGGAGGGATAAGGTAGTCTTTAAAGGTAACTATTATAACTTTATTGATATAAATGAACTTCTGCAGGGAGGTCACAATCAAGCTCACCGCCATCATCGCCTCTACTTCTTTGATAGTCAGTATCCTTTTTGGGGTATCCTAATTTTTGACTCATCTCATCTCTCCCCCCATAACTAATATGCTGAGGAACATTGTAGTAGCAACCATCCTATCATCCCTCTCGGGGGCCACATTGGCATTCCAACCATCAACAACTAACCCTATAATTGCAATATCTAACCGTCATGGCGCAACGTCTTCGTCATCCACGTCATTGTGGGCCCAATCTAGAAGAGAGATTATTGACTCATCATTGATTACTGCAGCTTCTCTTATTGCAACTACCATCAATCCATTAGAAGCTAATGCCGCCGCTGCTGTACAAGATTCATTAGAAATTGATAATTTCTTACGTACTGGAGTTGATGGTAAGTTTCTACATATTAGTTTATAATTATGTGCACATCATATGCTCACATCTTATATCATACAAGGCGGTGGTAACATGGGAGTATCAAGTCAAGCAGGTAAATCACGTCCACAAACTGGAGTAGTATTTCGTGATGGAACAGACGTGTTACAAGGCAAAAGTGGTGACGTATCTGCGGAGATATTAACAGGTACTAAGGCATCACCTACTTCTGTATTGGTATCATTTAATGCCCCATACAAGTTAGAGAAGGGTAGTGTATTCGATGTAGAATGTCGTGATGGTAAGACAGGAGATGGGGCATTCTTGGCAGTTACAGAATCAACAGGTGGTAAATCAATTGATGATTTACCATCATCATTCTTCTTAAATCGATTATTTGACCCTACTGGTCGGTTCTCATTCTACGGACCACCGACAGATGTGAAAGTTAAAAAGAGTACATTGCTAGATGGAGGTACAAAACGGATGATTGAATTGACATTTAGTAACTTGTCACAAAGTACAAATGCCGAGATACCACGCAATGCGGTGTTGGTAACGACTATTCCAAAGGGGACAGATAATGCGGTAATGTTAGTAGTTAGTTCGAATTCAAGTAGATGGAGAAAAGGTGGTGGTAAGGAAAGGGCAATGAGTATTGTTGATTCGTTTAGCGCCATCCCGGCTCCTAAGAGTAATATGAAGTTGAGGGTTAAGGATCGTAGTAATGGGGCTAGTTTGGACTTTTGAATTGGATATAGTCATTATTATGGGGAGTGGGGAAATGTTTATGATTGATGAGTGGATACGGAGAGGTGAGCCTAAGGTTATCTTATGCTACTATGATATGATGATACGTATCTCATCTTCTATGCTCGTGTATCTAAGTTAGATAATCGATCAAACATGTGTCATACCTGTCAAGAGTAGTATCCATTGCAATATTGAGTAGATTTTTGAGCAATACAATACCATGCTTCACACATGCTTTCGTATGAGATTGAAAATTTGAAGTCTGTTGAGGCCACTGCAATACATAAGTATATGCTACTTCTAATGAAAGTTGGTGGGATCATTATATAATAGCGTTGCAGCAGTTAGTATATTCATGAATCATATAAGTGGAAGTAGTAGTTTGGAGTCATTAACCAGTAGTTGGTAGGATGTTCATTTCAGATATTTTTATTGATTATAACTTTAAAGATCTACCAATGGATGTGGAATCGAATTGGAATAACTTACCAAAGAAGTCAAAGGAAACAATACTCTATCAGTCAGAGCGGGCTTACAAAAGAAACTTTATTGCCATCGCAGAGGCACCGTTGGTATATCAATATCTCCCTGGCATCTTCGTCCGAGATGGTGAAGATTACCACTGGAACTTATGGCAGGCCAAACGGTCAGCTTATATCTTGACAGCAGACTTCTGGATTAAAGGGCAGCGTCTTGAGACGTTGATCATGCTTTTTTATGCTACCTTTATAGAAGAGTCTCTAGCACGAGGCTTGGATGTTGTTACTAGTTATTTCCGTGACGATCCCCGATTTGAGCGTACATCGAAGGCCCTCGCTGTTGAATACACTGATGATAAGAAGAAAATGCTCTTTGACACTGTGGATATGTATTCTTATTTTGCCTTCCTTTATCGTGCAGTTGTGAGCACTAAGACGGGCAAAGATATGACAGAGTTCTTAGTAGCTAGACTAAAAGAGCTACCGGGCACAAGTAAATGGATTGGACAAATTAGTAGGATGAGACATATGGTAGCAAAAGTTCATGATTCTACTATTGAACCATTAGAAGAAGCAAAGCCACAAAAGTTAATGAAACTTACATGCGTGGCTAATGATGACAGATTCAGATTCTTCGATCTTTATGTATACCAAGATACATTATTCAATTGGGTATATAATGTTGTACTTGCTTCCTATAGGATACACACTCACAAGCTTCTTACTGGATCTATGTCCAAGCCCAAGCCACGAAAGTCAATTCAATTACCTTATTTGATGTGTTATGGTGAGGGGAAGTGTAAGGTATTCTATACAGTCACAAGTCGTACGAAGATGTTGTTTGAGCTCGGTATCCAGGATGGTGATACAGTTTATCCTTGCTATAAGAACAAACCCCCCTCAACTACTGTATCAAAAGACAATACACCCCCAAGTGATAATAACAATGGCAAAGGAAAGAGGCAGAAGAAGAGTAAGAAGGCCAAATCGAAAGGATCTACTAAATCGAAGCAAGAACATATAGTTAATGAGATTACATTACGAGAGGCTCACTCAAAGTCTATGGAATCAATACTCAATGAGCTACGACCATTGTTAAAGATCAGAAGGGATAAGATTGCATCGTATTACTTACAAAAAGCTCCTCCGAAAGTGAAGAGGCCTATCAAGGCTCCGACGAAGAGTGACACACATCTCATGACCATATCATCAAACGTCCCACTTATCAGTGGCAAGGCAGGCAAATCAGTATACCCAGTCTTAGTCGGAGAAGTTAACAACTTGTACAAGTCATCCAAGAAGAAGTTTAGATCAATATCATCATCTCTTAAAGTCATTACATTAGACTTACATGCCTGTTCACGGTACAAGGCGTTGGGTGTACTTCGAAAGCATCTCCCTAAATGGATCGATGTAGCTATGAAAGGAAACCATCCATTCGTAATTCCTGTTGATATTGTCTGTGGTGGAGGTAACCAGATATTGTCAGAACTTGTTGCTCAGTTCATTCGAGATAATCCTCAAATTGCAAATAGACCAAGGAGTAAATTGTCTTGAGCTTTGCTTGCTAGGCCTATACCGACGGAGGTTTCAGTTATTCAGCTCTACTGGCCTTTTCTCCAATTTCGTATCAACCTAAATATGCAATAAGTAGTATATATCATTTAGTTCTATCTTAATTTGTCTGTACATACATATAAATCTCTGTCTTCCCATCTATCCTATCCTAGAAGAAAGTGTACATAAGTATGATGTGCACTTTTTTCGATCCATCTACTCTCCTTTTCATCATACCATTGCTTTATATTCAGTCTCTACCGACTCATCACTACCACTACCAATACTAGCAGTACCATCACTAGGTGGTTTCTCATAATACTCCTCATTGTTTACTACCCCATTCATATCCTTTGAAAGCTCATTATTACGGCGACGATGGTATCTTCCGCCACCACAAAATGCTCTATCTGAACAATGTCCCTCGCCGCACTTTGTAGTTCGTAAAGCATTTGCCATTGCAAATCCTGAAGTTGCAATATTGAACACTCCTGCTAATGTATATCCACCCAAGAACGTCAAATCAATCATAGTAGTCAACAAACAAACTGGTACATGATGTAACGCAATAAGATATGTCGATAATCGTGGTACATTGCACCCACAACAACTCATTTGTGCTCGACAAGTACGTTCAGCTGATGCCATTATTAACCATATCGATAGATAAACACCAATTAGTGATATAATTAATAATATAATAGCTTGAACATCAAATTTATAGCGATGGCGTACTGTTTCTTCGTTAAGGTAAAGATACAAGATATATGCGGCATCTCCAGCCATGTCCATTATTGATATGAAGATATCTCGACATACTACTTTTGTATCAGCTTGTTTGATTACTATTGATTCGGTGGTGGATGTAGTGTTTAGACTAACGCTACTGGTTGTTGATTGAGTTGGTGAAACCGATCTAATCTGTGGTCGTGTCTCTGAGTTCTCCATGATCGATATCAATTGTTGTGACGACTTCTACTCGAGCAACATCAAACAACCTGGCATAACTTGGTTGATAAGTAAGCCTTCTACTAGCTTTGTAGTAGGCCTCTCTATCCGATCATCATGGTGGAGGCTCTTCTCCTAAACGATAAATGATGGGAATGACAATGCATTGGCGAGTGAACGGTACTCGAGGGCATTAATTTTAACCTCTCATGTAGTCATCTCTATAAACTTATTCTACATAGTACTCTAGAACATTAGGCGTTTTGATAAAGAGGATATGTCCGAGCTACTTTTATATACAAATAATCTATCCCCACCTAACCTAATACTATACATGCTTACTTCTTCTTCTTCTCAGTCCTCAATCTCCTCATGAGTTGATTCTTCCTCTGATTGACACTAACGCCGTCTAAATCCTTAGCGTCACCTAATTTGACCCCCGGTGCATACATATTGGGAAATACAAAGCCACCTGCTAAGATTGCATCAAGATGTGACATCTTAGGGTTCTGTTTCTTAGCATCAAATGCCTTGTTCATCCGCTTATCACCCGTTCTGCCAGGATGAACCCTAATCATGATCTTTCCCTTTCCTTCTACTTTAGTTGTATGATTTAGTGTGCTCTTTTGTGGCAAAGAACTAGGTTTTGAATCTAATTCTAGGGCTGAGCACTTCTTGCTTGAGTTGACTTCAGTGGTATGAACAATGTTCGCCTTTCCTACTTGGGGAACCCAAAGTTAATTCTGCACCTTGGTCACAAACCCCCCTCATATTTTGAGCTCATTTGATAATCTTGTGAAACCATATCATCTGCGAAACCACCGTATTTTGTATGTATTTGCCCCCAAAATGGTACAACGGTTTTAGGCTAAATTAGCCTGTTTTGCAGTTTTACTTAGTACCCCTTAGTGACCCCCCGACCCCCCTCTCTGGGGAAAATATCAGGGGACCAAGGTGCAAGATTAACTTCTGGTTCCCTTGTGGGCTCTTCTCGCTTAAGGTGGGTTTGGTAGCACTATCACTCTCTGTCACCATACTGAAATCTGTTTTGTTTCTCATCTCGGGCGGTCCAAAGCGTGCGTTTAGATATGCTGATGAGCTGCTCGTCGGTGGTAGGAAGCTGGGTTTTGAATCTGATGTGACATCTGATATGTTTCCTTCTTGGCTTACATTGTGGCGGTTGACTTCTGACACTATATTGTCTCTTTGCCCTTCTACTGCAAGTCGAGCTGCAACTTGCTCTTCTAAAGATAGATGCAGTGATCCTCCTATATTGGTTGGTACAACTCTTGCCGGTAATGAACACGCGGCAAGGCTTTCTAATAAACTATTGCTTGATCCGCTATGTATCGTGAGGGTTTGTCTCTGCCTTAAGGATAACATAGCCTTCACTGCTGTACCTACAAGGGGTTACACACATGCCTTGACTGCTGTCGAACTGGAAATGTACTTTCCCCAGACTGGGCCATTGCTGGAGGGAGTGCAATGATAAATTGTGAGGAGATGAGATGACAACTTACTAAGGAAGGAAAGAATAACTTACCTAAATAAGTTTTTGGACTGAACTGGCAAAACTTAGCGTCTTGGGCGTTGGATAAGAGTACGAAACCATTCTACGGGTTGTGTTGGAAGGAACAATAGAATGTCAGTATACCAAAAACAAAATGAAATGCAATCCCTCAAACCCCCTACTCACCTTCCGACAGCTTGGCCTTTCCATTGCACAATGTATCAAATACCACCACAGTTGAATAATCTGTTGGATTTTAGAAACGGAGGGGATTATAAGATCGTTTTATGGACAATTGAAATTAAAAAACAACCAACACATATTAAATACCTTGTCATCATCATCACCTCTCTTCAAAGATGGGTTGAAATAAATGATTGCTCTACCTATATCATCAGGCTCGGGTAAGAGAACTAATACTCCCCTATGCAAAACATCTAGTTTATCTTTCATTGCTCCTATATAATATATAAAGATAAGAGAAGTGTCAGAAAAAAGTGCATATGATATGCACAAAATATGGATATCTTCTTCTAAAGATTTATACATACCGTACAACGTCAATGGAAGAATATAATCATCCCCAAATACCTTGTGTCGGGTATTCCAATACCGTAGCAACCTCGCAAGTGCAAGCTGATGTTCGGCGACATGAATGAGAACATAAAATAATGTAAGATTTGCAATTGCAATAAAAACTTTCTCTCATGTCATACACGCCCGTCTAAAACTACACTTACATCAACATTATAATTCTCTACATATAAGAAACCCAATAAATGATCATCGTTCACTATATCTGTAACCTGTTGAGCATAAACTAGTGACGATTTGGCATTATGTGGTAAATTAAATAACTTCTCTTTAAGTTGCAATAGAGTTGTCCTTTTAATAATCTCCTCGTCTATTGCTGACAATTGTCTACTGTAAACATCATCCTCGTTATTATTATAATTTGACTGTGCAAATGGCCTATATGATGTATTATTATTGCCATTGCCTGATGGTGTTGTCATATTGAGGTTTAGAGTTAGGTTGAATTCTGCTGAATTATTGTGATCGATTATATATCGATGATTGATTGGCGGATGATCTGAATGGTGGTCGGCGGTGAAGCGGACAACCTATGTACAGCAATACAATGTGAATCAGACGATAGAAGAGCTATTCTTCTCTCCCTATTGCCTTATAAATAGTATTGTAAGGCTTATTATTCACAGCTTCATAACAACATTCACTTCAAGCATCTGATATCGTTTGATGGCCATTTCATTCTGTCATTTATCTTGGCGATAAAACGACCGTAGTTCAGCTAATAACACATCCTTTAATGAAAGCAGAAGTGTCAGTGGGTTTGTTTGTTTGTGGCGTCACGTACTGGGACGCACACCTGATGTCACTAACAAAAAGAAGATATTTGTTAGTAAAAAGTTACAGTATTCTTAGATGCTTGTTATTTTAGGCGAGCTTTGACTAATTTAGCACTTTGAGCGATAATTTGAATTGGCTTACGAGAAAGCTTATAGAGCTAAGTAAATAATACAACCGCTTATTTTAAGACAGCTTTACTTTGATAACACTTAATACTTTGATAACAGGTAATACTTTAATAACAACAACACTTTAATTCGCGCAGCGCTAGCCCGCCGAAGGCGGCTAGTTCCCTGTATGTAATAACGTGCAATTCATGGTTATGTCCTTGGTTCATGCACGCCGAAATACTAAGAAGTCATCATTTCTACGTAAATCTACCACTACTGAACCTACAAACAATAACAACAACACTGATAACAGTGCTACTAATAATATTGTAAGTAGAGGACGTAGTAGAAGTAGAACCCGATCATTAAGCCGTTCACGTTCTAAATCACGAGGTCGATCATTAAGTAGAAGTGGCCGTCGATCTTCGTCATTGGCATCACCTACAACTCGTGGAAGAAGTACAAGACGTGTTAAGATTGCACCAGAATCCGATCCGACTGCTATTACAATTGTATCATCATTTGAACGTACTAGTACCTTCATCCAGGGAGGTAAGTTATAAATAAGTGAACATATCGCTTGTGCACATCATATGCACGCATATTCATAAATCACTTTTCATTGTTCCTACTCAATTTATATTTTACAGGCAAGAAGGTCGGTCCGAAGAAGATTACTACGTCATGTATCAGTCTGCCATTTAACCCAGCCGATAACGAGGGAGAGAATGAGAGCAAGAGTAGTAGCAGTCAAGTAATTCCATGGGGTGATCAATCGAAATCATCATTTACATTCCAACGTTACTTTCGTTATGAATCAACATCATCATCAACATCAACTAAATCATTTGATCCTCTCGGTATTAATAGCAAACAACAACGATATCAACCAATCATCTGTCCAATTCAATTGTCACTTTCACGGAATGGCAAGATGTACCAATTAGGTACCGCTAGTATATACATATCAGGTGAAGAGGCTGGCACTTCAAGTATGAATGTACCCATTACTACCACTACGTCTACTTCACCATTCAAAAAGAGTAACAATAACAATAATGTAACAATGAAATCAATCAAGGGAGAACGAAACTTAAAATATGGTATATCATCTAAGGCTACATTACGTATAGTAGTTACTGTAAGTGATCCATCGAGTACGTTGGAACGTATTAGTAAGGCATTATCATTTGATAATAAGCAAAAAGAGGAGGAGGAGGAGAATAAGAAGGTTGTTCGTATTAAGGAGCCTACCTTTTTGGAGTTTCTATGCTGTATGGGCTAATAAGTAGAGAGAGGAGAAAAGAAGTAAGAGGGAGGAGGGCGAGGGGAATGAATGTCTTAATGTTGTGTTAAGTTTGTGTACTACTATCTGTGGACGTTTAAAGTAAACTAAGGACTAATACACTGTCCCACTTTTGGTTTAAGTTTACTTCTGCACATACACTTTGATACTACTAGATTTCTCACACATAAACATCCAAAGATTACTCCAAGATTATGGTGTTACTTCTGTCAATGATAAGTCAAAGTTCCCAACTGATCCATCCTCACCATGGACCATTAGGTAGTATTCTGCACCAAGGGTACTTTGCCAATCAAAACGAATTATTCCACTTCCCAAGTTTATAGTATAACGAGAAGCAGAGACACAAGAAGATGCAATATCCCCACAAGAGTTGAACAACGAAATCTGAGCATAGTTCCCATCAAAGGCGCCAAGTGCAGAAGTTAGTTCAGCACGTAATTCATTACCAGTACCAATCACCTTATGCCAGGCAACATTCACACCAGGGAAAATGGAACCAGCACAGAAAAAGCCCCCTGTAACAGTTGGGCCTTCAATAGTGGTTCCACTAACTGAAGTGCCCAACCCAAGGGTAGCAGCACTTTCACACACGGACTCATCATCATCAACCTCATCCACGGATAATTCAAAGTTACCCGTTTCTTCATCATCTCCGTGCACTAAAATGTAGTAAACCTGTCCACTATTAGTTGCCCAGACCACTTGGGCACCGCCACTGTTACTGCAGGGTCCACCAAAATTATTTGCAACCTCACATAAATTTTCTTGGGAGAAGTCACAAGAGTTGTACACCGAGATTTTGGAATTAAAGTCAGTACCACAGGTAGAGGCAACTAGTTTCTGACCATTGCCGGTGACTTGATAAAAAGCACCAGTTGGTGCTGTTACAAATACTGGTTGGCCAAAAAAGCCACTACAAGTAGGAGTAGCTTGAACGGAACTAATTGGTACCCCATTAATAGTTGTTCCTTGGGTAGTAGAAGGTATTGCTATGGAAGGGGCAACTTGGCAGGGAGACGACTGGCAACTTGGACCCTTTTTCTTGCTTGGTTTATCAAATGGGATGCCAAAAGTTGTTGATTCTTTAGACTTTGAACTACCCAGAGCCGGAATTTGAGTATTAAATTTACCCCCACCACTTGCTGTTTCGGTACCTTTCAATGTGACAGAGTATGTACCAGGGCCATCTGTGCCAGAACAATCAGAGGCATCAAAGCAGTCCAAGCCTGTTGCAAAACGACTGTTATTTGGACTTATATCTTCAATAATGAATGTATATCGAGAGTCAGGGACACAGTAATTATTCGAGTAGTTTGTAAATGGATCAGTGTACAATGTCTCTCGATCTTCATTTAGTTGTTCTTCACCAGTACACATGTTGAGTAGTTTCCAACTAGTCTCCTCGGGGAAGTTATCCGTAAGGATGTCCACCGTGAAGTCTACGCACTCTTTCAAAGACTTGCCTGATTTTGACTATATGGAATGTTAGTATTTTGTGCATACATAATATGCACAAAAATTAAAATATGCATATCATGTGCACACAAAGTATAAATAAGTGACTCACACTTGTGGATTTACCACTCTTAGCACCACCCTCGCCCTTGCCACTCTTACCGCCGGTATTGTCTGAGGTAGTAAAATCTGCGGCCATTGCACTGCTAACTGATACTGATGATTCATTATTATCACCACCCCAAAAAAATGCGTCGCCTATTTCATAACCCGATCCCCACCCGATTCCGAAGAATATAGCAAAAGAACCAATTGCAATGAGGAACCATTTAATATTTGATGTAATATATGAGTAACCTTTAGTAGCATACGTTGCTTCATTATCACTAATACTCTCATTTTCATCCTTCGCTTCCTCATCATAATTTTGGGGTGATTGTTCGGCATAATCTTCATTGTATCGTTGCTTGTCTAGGCCGCTAAAGGCGGTATGAGAGACCTCGGTACCTTCTTCAATTTCATTCATCATCTAACCAATAGGATAATAGTTACACCGCTAGCTCTTACGCCTCTGGTTTGAAGATCGATATCGAGTGACGAGTGTATGCCCTTGCAAACTGCCAATGCTTTAAAAACTACGAAAACTATGAGAGTAGAAAAAGGATACCACAAAGTACGCTGGAATAACTGGCGATAAAACAGAATCTTTCTTCAGCGTGATTGTGGAAGAAATAAGAAGTACCTACATACTGATCGCTACGGCGCCTCTCCCCCTTCTTTGCATTTAGTATACATATACCCTCCTTAAAGTATTTATTTGAAGTGGATATCGTTTGATCGCCATTTCATTCTGTCATTTATCTTGGCGATAAAACGACCGTAGTTCAGCTCAACCTACAATAACACATTCCACAGCATAGCTCAGCATAGCATAGCATCCTAAGAGGAGTATAGCACTTATATCCTCCTTGTAGTGTCATATATCTCGTAGAGATTGCATATTGAGGTTATTTCGTCGAGAGTTGCAAAAGAGTACACACACACGGAATTACAATTATCTACCCCTCTACCCCTACTACATTACCCATCATCGCCGCCGCTATATTGTATGAGAGTCATTACTAATATACTAATCATCATCACCATGGTATTACTATCATGCTATCAATTGGCAGAATCATTTGCAACACAAACTACACAAACTTCACAAACATCAACCAAAATAAATGACGATGACACATCAAACACACGAGTATTCGTAGCAGGCATATCCCACACCTGTACTGAACAAGCAATACGATCAACATTATCAAAATTTGGCTCAATTAATGAAGTAACAATTGTTGGTCAGGCTAATGATACTAACGCTTGCAGTAAACGTAAGGCATTTAGTCCATATGCATTTGTTACATTCGATTCATCATCTTCTGCCAAGTTGGCAATTGATGCTCCCAAACCATCACCACCACAAACTGACAATCTCAACAACAACAACACAACTTCAGAAGCAGCATTCTATAAAGAAATACAAGCTGCACGATCGATCAAATCACGTAAGCGTAGTAATGCCGCCCGATTACGAGAAGAGGAAATCTTATCAAAAGTTACAATCTTTGGTAAGGAAGCGAATTGTATTATACAAGTACAATTGACTCATTTAGATCGATTGGTTGACTACTTGAATAGGAATTACAATTTTGAGGAGAACAGCAGTGATGATGAGAAGAAGAACGATGATACATCATGCAAAGTAGTAGGAACAGCAAATAGCGCCTCCAAAAACATATCATTACTATTCCTTTCATGTACAAATCCATCAACATTAACACGAACATTAATTACTGATCCAATATTAGTACGTGCTATTAATAAGTCGTACATTGTTACTCCTGGTCAATTAGTAGAGGGAAACTTAGCTACTGAGGACGGGTGTGACGAGTTTGCAAAGAGTGTATACGAGAGTATATCAAAGCAACAAGAGGAAGGCAACGTTGAGAGTAGTAATGTATCACTACGATTAAAGATATTTCCACCAAAGTATCAATCCAAGTTGTTAAAATCATTTGATACGTTAATAGAACAAGCTGAAAAGAAGTCTAGCACTTCTTCTTCAACATCAACATCGTCATCATCAATCAATATTGATCCAAAGGACTTTACACACATGTTATCAATAGTAGAAATCTATCAATATAAAGGACGAGGATGGGAAAATAATGATGTAAAGTCTAATAACTTGTACATGTGGGGATTAAGTGAGGCAAGTTTAAATGAAGATGTTGTTGATGCTAATAATTTAATTGCATTGGATGGTAATTTGGTAGTAGATAGTAATAATGACGGTAATGATGAGGATGGTAGTAGTGATGATGGAGAAGTAGAGGTTGGAAGAGCGTATTATAAACTCAAGGAGGCTATTGAAACATACAAGTCAAGTAACAATAATGAAGGGGGGAGAAATAAGATACATTCTGACTTGTATGATGAATCGGTAGTAGCATTAGATTGTGGCTCGGCACCAGGCGGATGGACAAAGTACTTAATTGAACACTTTAATTGCAAGACTGTATACAGTATCGATCCTGGCAAACTTGCCAAATCAGTTAGTAAATTGGACGAAACGAAACATATACAAATGAAGATACAAGATGCTATACCATTATTACTCAAGGATAATACACAAGTTAAGATTTGGGTTAGTGACATGTGTTTACATAATATGGAATCACAAGTTGATCTACTACTAATGGCAAAAGATAGTGGACTTTTGTCATCCGATTGCTTTGTTGTGTTGACTTTGAAATGTATCGTTGGTCATTCAAAGAGTGCATATGATGCACAAGTGAAGAAGGTTGTTGATAAGTTATGTGATAAGGCTAGTATGGAGAGTGTTGAGATCTTTCATTTGTTTAGCAACAGGTCAGGTGAGAGGACTGTGATGGGATATCTAAAGTAGAGAGACATGATTGATTATGTGCGTCTACAGTCCACACATACATTTAGATCTTTTCCAACTCTCCTCTGTGACATGGGATATCTAAAGTAGAGAGATAATTCTCGAATATGACAGATACCCATACTGGTATCCTTCCTTAATGTTAGTATCTGCTGATATATCCTTACCCCTTCATTGATTGATTTTCTAACACGATGACTCATTGTACATATCATATGTTTATATTGTCCAACTTCTATTGCAATGATGAGAGTTGATGAGTGAGAAGTAAGAAAGAATCCGTAGATAGATGAACTCGGACATTGAGCCCCACATCCACAAAAAATCACCCGTGAGAGCCATGACGATTCATAATAGCCCCATAATACCTACACATCATTCAATTGACACAATATACTACCAACTAACTATGCCATCAAAAGCTGCCCTACGGGCAATAGAACAACGTGAAGCCAATGCAGAACTTCAACGCTCAGCGTCCACAGACTATGTCACCGTATCTGAATGTAAAAAGATCGCGGCACAAAAAGTGGCTTCGACTAAATCAAAGAGCTCTAAACTCTTCTCTGATATTGATGCAAGTTTGGATATTATACCCCAGTTTAGTATTAATGAATTAACATTAGGTAAAGTATTACAACGTGGTAAATGTAGTGTTGTGAAAGAGATTATTGGTATGCATTGCAATGACAAAGGCAGTAATGATAATGAGAAGCCTCAGTCTGTCGATGATGTCGAAGAATCATTTGATGATTGTAAAAAGACTACATCGGATGAATCAACGACATTATGTGATATGAAGGAACAAAAGGCACAGGATAAGTCATTTATTGCCGAGCATTGTTTGAGGGAGGAGGATGGCGGTGGTCCGAGATATGTTCTCAAGGTGAGTCGAAGATATCTATTGCAATGTGTAGGCCCACCCTCTTGTAAACCTTTATCTCACCAATCAATCAATATACATATCACCCCCCAAATACACATTCATATTATATAGCAACTAAGTCCAGAAAAGGCCAAGGATCATAACATATTCACTCAAGGTCTCGTCGATATGGCAATTGAAACAATGATCCTCTCTCAAATTTCACACCCACACATCTTACAACTACGTGCCATCTCTAACAATCAAGACATATTATCACCAAAGTTCTTCTTTATTATTGATAAATTAATTGATACATTAGATCAACGTATATTAAAATGGAAATCTATAAGTAAATCTGCCAATAATATTGTTAACAAATTAACCAACAAATCAAACTCAAAATTAAATACATTATTGGAAATTAAATTGAGTTATGCCTATGATTTAATGGGTGCTATTGAATATCTTCACAGCAATTCTAATACACATATTGTATTTCGTAATTTAAAGCCTGAAAATGTTGGTTTTAATGTTCGTGATGATATTGTCTTGTTTGGGTTTGGATTAGCGCGGGAGGTGCCCAGTGATGATGAAAAAGAAAAGGGTGATACGGATGGGACATGGAAGATGACTGGGGAGACGGGTACGTTGCGGTATATGGCCCCGGAGGTTGCTTTGAATCAACCGTATGGTAAGTTGTGTGTGTATGTGTGTGTGGGGGGAATGTGCGGTATATGTAGCCAGGAGATTGTCTGCTCACATCTTGTGCTCATTTTGTGTTTTGCTCACATCTTGTGCACTTCTTCTCCTTACCCTCGTATCCTCCTCACACTCCACAACACACACCATATACCACAGGATACTCGGCTGATATGTATTCTTTCGGCATCATGTTATGGGAAATGTTAAAGATGGAAAAACCATTTGATAACATTACACATGCCAATACTTATCTCGAAATGGTAGTCCATCGAGGAGCACGTCCAAAGACACATGACGAGGTATGGGGACCGTCACTTACCGGTTTTATTAAATCATGTTGGCATCAAGATTTGACAAAACGTCCATCGGCACAACGTGCCTCGGCTATATTGAAACGAGAGGCTAGTAAGGCATTGGGTGGGAAGGATTTGGAATTGAATAACTTCCGAAGGAAATCGACGTTTGTTAATCGGGAATCGTTGAAGGAGAAACGTATCACTGCTAATACTATTGGAAGTACGGGGGAGAAGAATGTGACGTCTGTTGCTGAACAAATGAAGGCTGCGGCCATTGAAGATTAAGATATTGAGGTAGCAAAGGGGAAGCAATATTTAAATGTGAATGTGGAAGAAGATAACAGCTAGCAAAGACGGGGATGGTTCTATTATAGTTTATTGAAAATGTGTACAGATTAGGGTCAATAAGTGTTAAAGTTTAAGTTAGGGTTCATGATTATCAGAGCTGGAAAACATAACTAGTTTCTAGGTTGTATCACGAGACTAGACACTACTACACTATCCAACACTATATCCTAGATTTAGCTTATCCCTAATATTTATTCTATTCTCTATTTTCATTTGACATTTGTACACTGAACCAACTCACCCCAAAAACCCTTGTACACTATACACAGGCTTAAAGTCTACTCCTTTTTCTTCTCGGTTCTTAATCTGCGCATGAGTTGATTCTTTCTCTGGTGAACACTAACACCATCTAAATCTTTGGCATCGGCTAATTTGACACCTGGTGCATTCATATTGGGAAACACGAAACCACCAGCCAATACTGCGTCGAGTAGTGACATGTTCGGATCACGTCTCTTGGCAGCAACTGCCTTGTTCATCCGCTCGTCTCCAGATCTGCCTGGAAACTTTTTAGTTGTTGCAAAATTTGACGAGCTCTTGTTTGGTCGATGTGCAGCCTTCTTCTGGGCTTGTCTCATCTCAGATTCAGCTGGCTTAGCCTTCGCTTTTAACTTCTTCTTGGCACAGACCTTATCACATTCGGCATTATGAATGCCTTGGAATTCGGTGCGTTCTGGCAGTTCTGCATAGTACCGTTTAGCCATAGCCTCGCAGCCTGTACCTCGAGCATGTTTACATTTATAAACCATGCATCGTTCAGTTGGATTAGTACGTATGTAGGTATATGACTTTCCATCGGGAGATATTAGCGCGTCATGTTTCCTTCCCTTTGTTTTAGGCAAAGTACCATAACTTGATGAGTCATTTTGTGATGGCAAAGAGCTAGGTTTTGAATCTAATTCCTCTAGCTGACTCTTCATGCTTGAGTTGGGTTCGGCAGTAGTATCACTTTGTTGTTGATCCGCCACCATACTAAAATCTGATATGCCCTCCAACTCCAAGCCAACGAATGGATTTGTCAATGAGCTGCTTGTCGGTGGTAGAAAGCTAGATATTGGATCTGATGCCACACCCTCTTCTAATCCCATAAAGGCACTAACTAGATCTCCATCAAAAGAGGTAACATCTGATATGTCCCCATGGCTTGTCCTTTCACTGTGATTAACTTTTGACACTGTATTGTCTTTTTGTCCTTCTATTGCAAGTCGAGCTGCAACCAGCTCTTCTAAAGATAAATGAAATGACCCTCCTATATTCGTTGGTACAACTCTAGCTGGTAATGAATTAGCGGCAAGACTTTCTTGCACCCTATTGCTTGACCCATAATGAAGTGTCATTAATTGTCTTGACCTTAAGGGTGTCATAGCCTTAAATACTGAAGCTATTCTAAAGAAATTATGCGGGTTACACACATGTGATGCTTGACGTCGAACTGGAAATGTAGTCTCCCCAGATTTGAGAAATGCTTGGGGTGTTAGTGGCAAATGATATATGAATTATGGTTGAGGGTATTGTATAGAGGAGAGGAGTGCAGCATATGTGGCAAGAATGCGACTTACCTAGCCACATTTTGGTGTCGAGGTGGCGTATCCTAACGTCTTGAGCATTGTTTATGACTACGAATCCATTCTAAAGATTGTTGTGATGGATCAGCGAGGGGTGCAGAGAGAAACAAGATGTGAGATTTATATGCCTAACATAATACCCTTTGTATTGACTCTTGTCTCGCTTACCTTACGACAGCTTGGCCTCTCCATAGCACAATGTATCAAATACCACCACAATTGAATCATCTGTAGGATTTTAGAAACGGAGGGGCATAACAAATATGAGGTCGTTCAAAGAGTTCACAGTAACCAACAATACAGTGCAAATTAAATACCTTCTCGGCCGTATCGCCATCCCCCAGTAGAGAAAGATTAGTATATATGATTGCTCTACCTCTTTCATCGGGCTCAGGTAGCAGAACTAAAACTCCCTTCTTCAAAACATCTACTTTATCTTTCATTGCTCCTATATAATATCAGTAATAAGGACAAGAGAAGTTGTCAGAAAAAGTGCACATGATATGCACAAAATATGAGGATACATAGAACTACATACCATATAACGTCAGTGGGAGAATATAATCATCACCAAATACCTTATGCCGAGTATCCCAATATCGTAGCAACCTCTTAAGTGCAAGCTGTGTGTTGTGGTCGGGCAATAGATATAAAATCAATGTGTTGTGAGTTAGGAGGTTTCATTTGCAAATAAAAACTTTCTCTGCATTCATATAACACACACGCCTATCAGCAAAACTATACTCACATCAACATTATAATTCTCTACATAAAGGAAGCCTAATAGATGATCATCATTAACTATATCCGTAACCACTTGGGCATAAACTAATGTCGATTTGGCATTATGTGGTAAATTAAATAACTTTTCCTTTAATTGCAAAAGGCTTGTTCTTTTAATACTCTCTTCATCTATAGCCGATAGAGTAGGTATCTCATCATTATTATTTTCAACGTCAACATTTGATTTTGCAAATGGCTTATATGATGTATTGTTATTGTCTAATGGTGTGGTCATTCTCAAGATTGTGTTGTTCTTTGGTGTTTCAGAGAAATACAAATTGTTGAGTTTTATCGATGGTTATTCAGTTTGTTGAATGGCCAGAGATGATCGATTGCAGCAATATAACCTCCTCCTACAACTATAGGTTGTTCAGTAATACCTCTGCCTGCAACTATCTCTATCCACACTGTATGAGTATGGTTACAAGTGAGAGTTGAGAGTTGAGAGTTAATTACTAGCTTTTTATTGTGCAGACACAGCGAGCGTACTGCAATCAGCTTATGTACAGCTAATGTATCCAAATTTGACATTAGTGTTCTCATTTTCTGGGATTGCTATCCCACATTGGTATCCCCGTTGCAAGAATAAAAGTGACCACAATTAATTTGAGACTCCAGCTACGAACCCCGGCACAACCTCACCGGCGAGGTAGCAAAACTACATGGGTAGATTGATGAGAACCTTCGCTCTTTCATAAAAATGCATGGGGGTAAATGCGTAGCTATCCTTAATACATAAATACATAACCCTTGCAACTTGCAGCACCTCAACACTCTTCTAACCCACTCCAATTGGACTCTTTGCTACGGACGGACTAAACGGGGAAGGGATACCGTTTGCCGAAGGCAAAGACTCCACAGAAAAATCACATCGAATTTCCAAATATCTAAAAGTTCCACGTAGTAATATTTTGCCTAAATTTTGTTAGTGCACAACTACGGCAATAGGCCCTATTATAGCGACGTCTCCACCGGCGGCTATAGTAGGATTGGTGACTATTGCTGATAGACAACTCTTTAGGAGGTATTATTGAGCAGTATGGTTGAAGGTTTGGTGGATGTAGGTATAGTAGAGCCTGAGATATTGTATTGCAAATAGTGTCTTCATATGCTCATCATGTTGAAGTAATAAAGCATGGCAGCTAAACTAGATGTTATACTGTATTAACATTGCAATCCAATTAAGGGGACCTCGATCATTATGTTAATAATCAATAGACAACGGCGGCCATGGTGTAACTATCGTCTAAGCGCCGGCAGTCTTGCTGACATATCACTACTAATTATTGCTAATCATGTCTAATTAGGGCTGGTTGTGAGGCATGTTTTATGTGTCTTATACTATATTAGAATTGCTCAGAGCCTAGAGTCTAGAGAATACTTGACAGGTAGCAAGCTAATAGAAGTAGAAGAAGAGGAACAAAAGTCCTTAGTAGAATATCTCGATATGAACTTATTATCCTATATCACTTCGTAGTTAGTAGAGTCATAGTAGAGATAGTCATAGCTATCATAATTCATTTCAGAATCATGTCAATGGTCGTATCTTTAGTTTAGTGTCTCAAATCAAAGGCAATACTACATAAGCGCTGCTGATCTGCTATGCACTTGATTGAGGATCATGAACAGATGACGCTGTAGCCAAGTACTCTCTATTCTGTGATTCAATCAACCATGCATAGTCCAAAATCGCCTTAACTTTCCTTTGAAATGTTCATGACTAATCGTAAATTTGACAGGTGTAGCCAAACTGCATAGCACTAGAGGTGTAGCCCAAACTGCAAGCCAAGCGGAGGAACTGCAACCACCGCGAGGAACTGCCATCACTTGCCCACCATCTGTTCTTATGTCCTACCAACTGCAACAAGATACAACTTGGGAGTTATGCACACGATTGTTTCATTTTGAGCAGTGTGCAACGCACAGTCATTTGAGAATCTAATCACCAATTGCAGTGGCTGCATCTCCTCTTCTTTGTGCATCATAACTCCTTTCAATTGAACATCAGTAATAAGAAGATGACGATGAGCTCCTCTACTTCTTTTGCAAAAGACAGCATCAATATGTTATTAGTTGATTTCCCATTCCGTCCAAGGTCCAAGAAGATGAAGAGCAACAACAGCAACGAGAGAAACAACAACTACAAGCATCGAGCAGCAGTTCGTTTCTCAGAAACAAGTCTCGTGATTTCATACCCTCAAGATGTAGTAGATCAAAGCAAGATATGGTACACCGACGAAGACAAAGCAAGTATGAATCATCAATTCGTTGCAAGTGTACTCCATACAAGAGAGATGCTAACACAAGTCGATCGTTTGATTAGTCCTCATGAGCAGTTGTGTCGATGTGTAGGTATCGAACACTTGTTATCATCTGGTATGGCCAGAAGAAGAAGACACCGCCGTGAGCATGTAACTTCCATTGTATCAAGACAGGATACATGCACTTCGGAAGAGTTACGCTCAAGATCTAAACATAGTTCGAGGCTAGCTCGGTACAATGCACATTGTATGGCAGTTTCCAACATCAAGATTGGGTAATACTAAAGAAGTGTAGTGTAGTATACATATAGGAGAGTAGGAATAGGAAAGTAAATTAGACAATGTACAAAAGAGAACATGGTTACACAAATGAAATGCTTACTTTGTTGCTGACATTATTCATTCTACACCAAGCGTTTCCTTCTTTCGAATCAGAGAACGTGCGTAGCATAAGATGCCTCAACATTACGTTGCTTCTACTTCTCTAGACCTTTCCTATTCCTAGATTTGAGCTGCAATCTTAAAATATACGTCCCGAAAGTATTTAGTGATCCCACACTATTCTAACATCTGCTCAATTAATCCCCTCTTTTCTTATTTCTTGGACAAAGAGTAGAAGTATAAGATATCCTCCCAAGTAAACCGTTGAGCACATTAGAGTTTAGTATTCATCGTCATGTACATGTCCTCTTTGCTCTTAACTCTAGCATAGTTCTTCGATCCAATATTGGGCATACTACCCGGTGTTTGAACAAAGACGGAACACATTCTGATATACGAAGGTTCACAAACGAAATACTTACTTTGTTGCTGATTATATGTAGAATAGATGCCTCAACAATACGTCACGAAAGATACCTTTGCTTCTACTTCTCTAGACCTTTCTTATTCCTGCATACAATCCTTAAGTATCTCCCTATCTCCATGATGAGAAAGTATACTACTATTTGGGCACTAAGTATTTCAGAGTGTAGAATATAGTATATCATCTTCTATTGCGGAGACAACTCAACTACACCTCGCCGCCGCCGCATAAAAAGTGTAGGATAGATTGTAGTTTTAGGCTTGTTTTTGTAGTTTGGTATTCATCATCATGTCTTTACTCTTAACTCTAGTATAGTTTGATCCAATGTGTGGTTGTTCGGCTATAATCTGCTTCGATGATGATACAATAGATTGTATTATGAGTTTCTGAATCCAATTTTGTTTGTCCAATGTGATGTTGTGTTGTAACTATGAGTAAATTTTCGAACCATAACTGAAATCAAATTATATCTGCCAAAACTTCGTGATCGACACTACCTAACGATGTTGTTCTTATTAATAACAAGAGATATGTAGTTGTATTATTGTTTCACAGCGATCACACTCTGCTCGCTCGCTCGCTCTGGTGTAAGGTTGTGCATATTATAATTTCTTTTGATGCACATCATGTGTATCTAATATTTACTCTAATTTTGATAATTACAGTTGATATCCAGTAGAGACGTCAACTGATCATCCCCACGACAACACGTCCTTCGATATAGATTTATAATAGTGTTGACATATTATTAGAGTATACTTATGTTGTTAGTTGTTTGTGTGAAGAAGCAATAATGGTGGCGGATATTTGACGTCATTGCAATCGATTGAAATTCTATATCAAGTGGTACAGTTGGAGCAGTGATCGGATATCATACGACATGTATGATAATGATGGATTTGTAAGGGCGTCAGGAGGAAGAGGAGACGACATCATCTATTGATCAATCCAACCTACCCGGCGACAAATTAAAAACGGTTGACTCGCTCTATTTCCCAGGTTTGGATATGGCCTTGGCACTTTTATGGTTATTGAGTAGGGTTTATGACTCCATCAAATTTAGTCCGAAAGTTTGTCTCTTGTATTCCTTATAAATTTGCTTTAGATCATTGCCCGGTATCCCTTTATCGTACTGCCTGTTACTGCTCCTGGATACCTACGAAATGATTTACATCGTAAGAAGCTTTTTGTCGGATAAAATTTAGATTTTGCATGCTAATATCTAAGAAGAATATCTACTGCCACTCGCTAAGAAAGTTTGACGTAATCTCCACTGCCGTAGTGGTTCAGAAGCACACCTAATCACTGCTAAACAAACCACATCAACACATAAAACAAACACACACAATCCACACTATCAGTTCATAGACACATCTATCTATCATACATCTATCTATTATCGTTCTCTCAACATTGCAATTGCAACATACACGACGATGACTCGCTCCGCCAACAACAACGATAACAACAACAACACTCCTCTCAAGCCCAAGCGTCCATTATCGGCATACAATTGTAAGTTAGTAGTACAACACATGATGTATTCTCCTCTAGATATGCATTCACTAGTCAAGCATATATCATATACATATGCAAATCTCATTCATATCTCTCACGATCAATATCTTTCCTTTCCTATCATGCCTACAGTGTTCTATCGTTACAAACGTGCAAAGATCTCCGACGCATACAAGTCGGGTGATAACTCCAAAGATACTATCATCCGTCTAACACAATGCACGCCCGGTCTCGAGGGATACAACGCCGTCGTCGAGACATACACATCAACACAGTTGATGGAACTGTCTCGTGGTAATGTCCGTGCCGCTCTACTCGATAACTTGGCACCAAAGGATAATAGCAAGCGTGCCCATCGTAAGAATCCTAACTCAACGATGAGCTTCCTTGAGATGAACAGGATTATGACAGCCTCATGGAAGTCTCTTGATGATCATTCACGTGGGTAAGTATCTCTCTTGTATGTCTACTTCTTTAGATTGCAATAGATACACATCATGTGCTCACATCATATGCTCACATCATATGCTCATATTCTACATACATTGCAGTGTCTTTGAGGAACTATCCGATGAAGGCAAACGTCTCTACCGTAAACGTCTTGCCGAGTTTGAGGAGATGTATCCCGAGGAAAGCAAATCGTCATCGTCATCTCCCCGACCATCAAAGAAGGCCAAGCTTTCTACTACTCCCAAGATGAAGAAGAACTCCAAGACATTGGCACGCGTTGTTAGTGACGTTGGTTCTGTTGGTTCCCCCAAGAGTACTATGTCTTATATGACTGACAGTAATCAGTATGGTCTTGTCGGTACCCCAATCAATACTGCAACGGCAGCTCGACGATTCGTTACTCCCGATGCATCCAAGCATATCCTCCCTCCTCCTATTACCCGGCCTGATGAAACTGTATCATCCATGTCATACTTTGATTGTCTTGATATTGATCTTAGTGAAGAAGCAAAACATCATCCACTGGATACTAGTGAAGACTTTACTGACATCTTTGACCTTCCAGTGTCAGAAGAAGGAGGAGATACTTCAACGATGAATCATGATATGGGTATGAATATGTTTCCTCAATTGCCCTTAACTTCTACCGCTAATGCTCCTAATCACATTAAAGAAGAAGAAGAAGCCAAGAAGCTCTATGGATATGAAGTCCAGCAAAATCCACAAGTTGATGATTTCTTGGAGCTCATCTCTTCGATGGATGATGCGAATCTCTCCTTCGCTGCTTTGGCAGCATAAGGATTGTGTCATTCAACAACACAAATGTATAGTTAGGTTTAGGAGGTAGAGATATTCCTCAGGGATAATAATATTGTAAGATGCGGCGTATATGTTCTTAGGTTGATATATAAGCTAGAGAACTGCCAGTTTTGAACAAAACAAATGCTTTTTGTCATACTTCTTTAGCTGGACTTATCTATCTCCTAGATCACACCTCGGAGCGCCGCCACCAAAGAAGTTTAGTCTATCTCCTCCTTTTGATTGATTGATATGACACTCGTTCTCGTTTTCAATAACACATGATGTATGTTGCCTACTCTTCTAATGATTATCCATCTCTCTAACGAGCACATCTTAGCAATATATTTGGCACGAGAATGAGCAATCACGGAGCTTACATGCGATAACGGCATGATTACATCAGCTAGAATAATAGGATCAATGGACCTGATCTCTAATTCCTCTCGTTGATGATGCTGTTCATCGAGTATCAACTTTGTTGATGAACTTCTGTGTCTGATTATTTCTTTTTTGGAAGGTATCCTTGGCAAGATTAGTAAGCCCGCAAGAGATAGCAGTCACATCATACATAGACTACATAGTACTCATACTTAGTAAGTGAATTGATAAAATACTTATCTTTATCTATACCCCAACTAACAACCTAGTATCAACATATCAAGGACACTTTCGATTAACAATGGCAGAACCAAACTCTTCATAATCCCTCTTTGAAATCCACATATCCTGGAACGTACCCAAACTACCCAATATACTACCACCCAACCATGAACAAATGGCACGT
>Ga0214477_100481_pt1 | contig 27732 bp, 19 predicted proteins | sample M1_20Mar14CPVII9_FD_165058 | JGI IMG/M metagenome (GOLD analysis project Ga0214477, IMG submission 165058) | Marine eukaryotic communities from Monterey Bay, California, United States - M1_20Mar14CPVII9sort6BwellC16 | ecosystem: Environmental > Aquatic > Marine > Unclassified | place: USA...
AAAAAAAACACCCACCCCCCCCCCCCCCCCCCCCCCCCCCCACTAGTTCCCGTGTGGCAAAGCCACTAGGCATCCAGCAGAGGGGTATCGAAGAAGAACTAATAGAACTGCCGCAGCTAATATATGATCCAATCAATAGGATGGTCCACAGTAACCGATTTATAACAGCTCTTTGCTCAGTTGGTGGCACGTAATTATAATGTGCTTGTTTTGCTTCTCTTGGTATCTTGGAGATTTTGATCGTCGGGCGCGTGCCCGCGGGCGACTCACTCGCCTTCTTCACTCTTCCAATGCTCTTCATCAATCGTCACTTCTACAATACTGCCAGCTTTATTTGGGCATTCGAGTAGTTCTTGCTTAATAAATACCCCATCAGTAACCGGCGAAGTATTAAGATGAGCTATTATGCTCTTGCTTTCCGTTTCCTCGTTTGTAAGTTATCCATCGTCGTCTCATCTCAGCCGTCATCTCAACCAACCATATAATGTACTATTTTGTCTGCAAATATCAAAGATATATGTACGATAATAAACAAAGGATTATAGGTATATAAGAGACCATGCCTTGTACTTACTTAAAGGGTAATCTAAATGCCCAGCCACACTCTAATCATTCACTTTCTAACATTAAAAACAATACATCCATACATTACTATTTAGCACGCTTCCTCCTCCACTTATAAACAGCAGGTTTGCCATCCTTCCCGTCTTCCTTGCCTTCAATCTTGCGTTTCCTTCCCTTCATATTCGCTTGCTTCTCCACAATCAAATGTGCTTCTGCATTTTGTAACTTTTGCAATCGTACTGTACGCAATTCCATTTCAGTATACGCTGCCGAACGTGATTTCGCAATACGTTTTTCTAATCGTTGTTGCTGTATCTGTTTCTTGAGTAACTGTTTCTCGCTTAGTTGTTGACGTTGGATAGGATTACCCTGTTCATCATACTCATCATCATCACTATCACTTTCGTTGTTGTTGTAATAATCATCACTCAGATCATGTTTCTTCTTCCCCAATTTCATAATCATGGCATGTTTTTCCAATGTCTTAATACGTGGTCTATTAAATGCCCTGCCGACTAATTCAGGAATTGTATCAAAGTGCTTGGCTACATTGAAATCTTGTACTTGCTTTTGATTACCCTCGACGAATACTGTATGCTTTCTCTTTTTACTCAATTTACCAATATTATTACCCCCGTCATCGTCATCATCATCTAAATTAGCAGAAGAAGAAGAAGCAGTAGTTCCCTCCAAGTAATGCAATGAACTTTGTAACTTTTCAATCTTCTTACCATCCATTAATCGTTGCATTCGTATATATGCTAAATCTTGATCTTTCATAATTTTAATAGCATCAGCACCTAATCCCCTCTCATCCATATCAATACGCCGTGCCTCATGTGTTTTAACATGCCGTCCAGAATTATTACCTGACATACCATCAACTTTCGAACGGTGCATACCAAAGTAGAATTCATCAGGATTGCGATTGGCAATTTTCGTACGCATTGATTTTAGATGTTTTTGTTTCTTATGATAATCTTTCGAACGGAGTTTATAATCAGTCTTCTTCTCGAGTAAGCCGAGGTGTTGACGTGATTGGGGTTGGGAGCGTTCCTTGTGGGTAACGCGTTTAACGGCATTGCGTAGGGATGACATGATGGATTGCAATGTAGGTGTGTGTAAAGTGTGTAGTAGTAGTGAGAGTAAGTGGTGTTGTGGTGTTGTGATGTGTGTTGGCTAGGGTAGTTTATCTCTTGCAAATCCTAACGCTCGCTCAAACTAAAAATATAGATAGGTACACAAGAAGTATTAAGAGATGCTCTTTAGTTTTGATACTATATATGGCAGAGGCGTAGTAATATAGATTGGACTGCTACAACAAGCTTTTATGGCTGGCAAGTGGGAATATTCATATCTTATTTTGGCGATAGAACTACCATACTACTACCCCCAAATCATGTGTGAAGTACCAATCAGTTCCTATTTGAGCAACCTATCGACAAGCAGCCAACAGTTGAACCCTCACATATCTACCATCATAAACATATCACGAGTGATGACGGCGGCGTCTTCTCCGCTGCTCATATGTATTGCAACAATGTGTTGTAATTTGCTTTTTGCAAATGCCTTCGCATCAACATCAACATTGCAAACAACAAAACATCACAATTTATTATCCAGCCGTCATCTCAGCCGTCATCTAAACCAATCATATAATCATAATATAGCCAGCCGTCATCTCAGCCGTCATCTCGACAAACCATATAATGTACTACTTCAATCTACACCATTTGATTTAGACATGTATGACAATTTTAATACGAATGATAATGACGACAATGATCCATCTATTTCTGACGACGAAGAGGAAGTACCGCCACTAGCAGTACCACAAGATACAAAGCTAACAATAGGACTAACAAAGTATTCACATGATACCACCCTCTGCGCTGCAGATTCATCAACAGGTCAAGTATTATTCGCATTATCCAAAGAGCGTATATCACGTAACAAACATGATGGTGGTGATACTGCATCATTAGTTGAATTATGTTTAGAAACATTAGATTTAGATATTGATAATATTAACAAGGTTGTTATGAATAATCATCATCATCGAATATTACCAATGGAAGATAATGTAGAGCATATGGAATGGGAAGAAGGACTTGGTATTAACTACTGCAATTCTAATAATGATGGTGGATATACAGATGAATATAACATATTATCAAGTGTACCAAACAAAGTTGAATTAAGTCATCATTTAGCACATGCATATAGTGCAGCATCCCAATGTGCATTCAATAAAGGTATGGTAGTTGTTATGGATGGTATGGGTGAGACTTGGCGTACTATGCAACATGCATTACTCAATAATGATGATACATATGTATCAGATTTAAACTTGTGTGTTGATGATGATGAGATACAATTCATACCAAAGGATATAGAAGAGCGTGCAAAGACTAGTTACTTTGATTGGAGAGAAGCTGAGAGTGTATATACATTTGATAAGGTTGATGGAAAGCATTTGAATATAAAACCAATATTTAAAAGGTTTACTGAAGAGAATTCACCGCCAACACTTTACAATCATGGCTTTGAAAATATGGATTCACTCGGTGCTGTATACTCTCGAGCATCATCGCATATCTTTGGTGATTGGAATGCATGGTGAGTTGTATTCTTCTATTATATGTTTTCTTTTGGACAAGGTTTTAGTTGATCATATTCTTGACCTAAATGCATCGATAGTGGTAAAGTTATGGGTTTAGCACCTTGGCAAGGACACGTGTGGGATAAGGATACAACAACACTAACAGCTGAAACTATCAATGAGCCCATATTCGAGGGAAAACTATACAAAGATGTTGATGACGGGGGACTAAAAATAGACAGGAGTAGAATGATGGGTCTACCATTCAATGCAAGAATTGATCCTGACATGTTTGACGATGAGGGCAATATGATCCGCAGCAAGAAGTATGATTTTGATGATAATGATTATATACCACCCGAAAGTGACGATGATGATAACAGTGACAGCAGTAATGGGTCACCTTCAAAACAACTTCCAACAAAAGTTGCACTTGATGCAATATCATTATCATCTCGGATACAAACTGACTTGGAATCTGTAGCAATGGACTTTGCGAAACACTTTAAAGAAAAAACTGGTGAAACTAACTTATGTCTTGCCGGTGGTGTCGCACTCAATAGCGTATTGAATGGTAAACTGAGTAGAGAACTTGGATTTGAGAATACATTTATCCCTCCGTATCCTGGTGATGACGGTATTGCTGTTGGATGTTGTGCTTTTGGTCTATATGGGCTTACTAATGGCGATTCTGCCTCTTCGGATTCAGAAGGTGTGCCTTTATGGAGTGAACCTCTATCGCCATACCTCGGCCCAATGCCTACCAATAGTGAAATACAAGAAGCTATAAGTCACGCAAGTCCATGGTTAGAAGTTGAAACAGTACGAGATGAATCAACACGAAATGACCTGATTGTCGAGGAACTATCCAATGGAGGAGTAGTCGCAATATACAATGGCAGGAGTGAACTAGGACCACGGGCTCTCGGGCATCGTTCGATATTGGCCGACCCTAGAAAGAAAGGACTTGTGCGATTCATTAATGAGTTTGTAAAGAAACGAGAGTCCTTCCGCCCATTTGCCCCTAGTTGCTTGGCAGAGGAAGCACATACTTGGTTTGAGTTGGGAGAACAAGCTGCTGCAGTTACCAATAATGTATCTCCATTCATGAGCATTACAGCCCAAGTTAAAGAAGCAAAGAGAGAGAGTATACCCGCTGTGACACATTGTGACGGCTCATCAAGGCTTCAGTCGGTAACTCCAGAAGCAGAACCACATTATCATAGACTGATCTCGGCTTTCTTTAAGAAGACTGGTATACCAATGGTGCTGAATACATCTTTCAATACCCTCAAAGGAGAGCCAATAGTCGAGTCACCACAGAATGCAATACGAAGCTTCTTATCATCAATGGGGACAATTGAAATGTTGGTCATGGGTGATTATGTCATCAAAAGGAAACAGGCTAATATCCGGATTCTTCTTGGAGAAGAACAAAAGAATGGAATCATGACTCCGCCATCATTCCCAAAGAGAGCAGGCTCAGTCAATTATGAAAGCTCCTTCTCCATCGAGACTGATAGTTCTGATGACAATGGATCATCAGTCTCAAAGACTCGTATTCAAATGCCTGAAAGACCAATGCATAATGAAAAGGATGGAGGTTGGTTTGAGTTGATAGATGATCTTGAAGGACAACTGTTAGGAATGTGTGATGGTAGCATTGGCGTGGCTGATATCTTGACACAGTTTACAGCTGAAGGGGACTATGATAAAATCACGGAAGAGGACCAGTTTTTATTGCAAAACATTATTCAAAGGCTAGCTAGATTGTATGAACATACTTTCATCAGCTGGTAATGCTAAAAGAAGACTAACATTGAGCTAAAGATACTATACATCTACAAATTGAGCTATGAATAATATACATAAATACCTTGGCTTTGGTAGTAGGTCCTGTCTCCTGTTTAGTAGGTCCTGTCTCCTGTTTGAAGTTGTTAGAAAACAAAGCGGTATCTTTTTTGGTATCTTTGTAGTGGGGCGGGGGGGACCGTGGTGATCTGGATCTGTTGTGATGTTGATTGATGTGTTTGTTGTTGTGGTGTGATACTGTTGGAGACTGTTGAGGACTACTCTTTTATTCGAATACTTAGCCAATATATGCTTGTTGTGATTTATCAAGAAGTTTCGATAGTTTAGTATTTAATGAAGTCAATCTCAAATAACAATGATGAGTAGTACAAGTTCTGCTACTGTTGCCATTGCAAATAGCAATACTAATCCAAATAAGCATTCTACTTCAATACAAAGTTCAAGTACTACTTTAGGTGATGCAAGTGGTATCACTATATTGCTTGGAAATCATGCAAAGTTTGGTTTAGCCGAGCGTTGTTGGTGAGTAATATAAATCTATTTACATGTTTCATACTTTATAACATATGTACTAACAAACATCTTTGCTCTATGCAATACATATCGTATCAGTTATCATTTTGATTTAATAGAAACTCTAACATCACTGCCTACCTTGAGAGGAGGAACAGCACAACAACAAAGATCATCTCGTAATAATAGAAGAGATCGGGGTATTAGTATCTCTTCACAAGATGGAGTATTAATTTTAAGTAGTGATGGTGACAATGCAACATCCACCAAGACTACTTCTTCAAAAGAAAAGGATGCAGTTGAAAAAGGAGATGATATTAAAGCATCACATGCAGGTATATATAAGGCAAAATCATCATCCTCTACCGACTCTTCAATAATTTGTGGAGTAGTTTCACTCCTTGAGTGTGTAACTGGTGGTGGTATACAACCAGATAGACAAACGAAACGTGCATTAAGATCGAAGCATCGAGAATTTAATACAAGAGCACAGGTAGTATGGGGTACATTGAAACGAAAGCGTGATAAAAAGTTAGGTACTACTAATAATAGTGGAATACAACGTAAATGTTATCAACCACGGAGTCTTCCATTGTCATTAAGTCCCAATACAAGGGTGGCATTTGCATATGAATTAACATCAATTGCTATATTGGTAGATGCAAGTTCAAGTTTAACTTCCACTCTTGGAATTATGGATAACTTTGGAGGTATTGGCGAAGAAAAGAGTAGTAGTATACCGTCGAACGATTACTGTGTACCATTAGATCGTCTTGGGCCATTGATTAAAACATATCTACAAGGATTGGTCAAACCAATTAACGTTCCACCCGTGTCAGTTTCAGGGAGAGGTATATCATTGGGTAAATGGACACCCAATCTAGCCGTTTCAGTGGTAGTAGTTTATCCTCCTACTTCTACAGAAAATAGTGCAGCATCAGTAGGATTGTTAGTGCGAGATTATCGCGTTACAGATGAAGCATCGGCATTGGAATTGGCACATCAAGTTGAGAGATGGGCACTAAGAGAAGTTGAGGGTAAGATAGCACAACGATTAGATTTTGCAGGAGGAGACGGACTATCAGCTCTGGGATCTTTCTCCCTCCCGTCATCAACTCAACAAATGAATGGATCTTTGACTAGTGTTAAGTCTTCTATGCAAGACATCCTTGATGTTGGTACTGCAGCACTTGCTACTCTCCCACCCGAGGGCAGGCCATCACTTCTTGTTGCCACGGACTGTTCCAATGTTTATTGCGGTGGAGCATTTGAATCCCTCAACAACTTTAATGTTGATGTACCAGTTTCAATATTAGATTTATCTTCCAACAACAGACCCAGTCAGGATATAACAGCCAATGATTCTCAATCTCTCAAAGACACTTGCAATATAAGTGGGGGAATCTTCATCAATTCTGAGCAATTAGACTCTTTCATTAGTGAAATCGCAGGATCGCCATGCTCAGCAGGGCCTACCATTGATTATCACTTCAGTTTTAAGAAGCGGAGTATTAAACCAAATCGACTACAGTGGCTGACTATCTTTTCATTATCACCATTTACACCTGGCCACTCGTCTTCTCTACGCCCTTTGAGTATACCAGAACAATCATCCTTTCGAGCAAGTAGTTCAATTGCATCTTTTTCAAGTTCATCAATGATGCCTTTAGGAAAGACTGCCGACTCATCAAATAATGATAAAGTATCTATTTATGACCGTCGAATGAAAACACTAGGGGCATCCGTCACTGATAGTTCTCAGCCTCATGAAAGAGTTGTATTAGCGAGATATAACATTCAGCCTATACGCATTAAGAGTTTGCTCATGACAAGAGTTGTTGAAGGATATAGAGCGAGGAGATATGGGGCCAATACTCAAGATATGGACAAAGTGAGCATTCACCTTGTGATGCCATTGCAGAGTGGCGTATTTGTACATTATGAGGCATCTTTTGTTTCGTCTCCTTATCACATCCCTACTGTTGGTCAAGCTCATATAAAATTGGAGATATCGGGGAGTGATTCTGACTTTATTCAAACTGTTAAGAAGTTATTCGTCTCTCATGGTAATGAAGTTGTCCTCCATGGTAGACGTGTGCCGTTATCCACCAAAATAGCAGCCGAAAAGGTTTGCAAGCTGCTGCGTTGGACACGAAAGGAAGACTATCTTGAATCATATTTATGCCTACCAGGGTGAGTTACTTGTCATATCTCTTGATGATGATATCAGTGTCGTGTCCTCTCACACTCTCTTATACATACATCATACTGCAAAACAAGTTGGGGGGATATGGACTACTTTTCCTCAGAGTCATCATCTTTTCTCAGTCGAATCGAATCTTTGTCAACACTTCAGCGCTTTCGACATTTCAGAAGTGAACAATTTGATTTGGTCACTGTTTCTCCTAGCTTCTATGAGAAGAGTGCTAGTATTTTCAGTGACACTGAACAAAATATTGGAGAAGAAGCAATGTATTCAGTCTTAGAGAAATGGTCTACTGGTATCATTTCTGACCGATTACTCTACTTCAAAGTTATCGCGCCCGCACAAGAGGATGATCTTGCATATTACTGCATCATACGCGTTGCTCAATCTACACTATCTCGACTCTTTACAATGTAAGTACCTGTTGATAAGTGTGACATGGTACCATGTACCTATTTCATTCCCTTCATAATCTAACAACTGTTAAATATATGCGATTCTACTGCAATTAGAACCATTGACTTTCATGGCGAGATCAAAGCTGAGCTCCGACTCTCTGTTTTGTCAAAACTAAAGAATGATTTGGCTGTTAACTCTGAGATATTGGTTCTTGAACAATGTATAAGCAGATTAGTGAGGACACCACAAATGGCAAAGGATGGGTGGTCATCTTATTTCATTCATAGTAAGAAATGGGAACTATTGCAAGATGATGAGGTTCTTCCTCTAATAACAAAGAGAAGGAATGAAATCGGTCACTTCTTCATACTTCACTCTGATGAACAGACGGGGGTATTTGCCAAATTTGTTACAAATCATGAGGGTGGTCTAGATGATAACAAGAAAGAACATGATGTTGTTTTATATCAAATAGTATCAAAAGTGAACGGTATTTATGTGGACATTTGTATGGAAGCAAGCCATTCAACATTCTATCCCTTCTCTCAAAGACGTTCTCCAAACACAACATTTGCCAAACTGTCAGAGAGAGTCAAAAGGAGAGACCAAGATTGTGCACGCAATGTCAAAAGGTAGGACAAATCACAATCTTTGCTCATGTCTATGTTGTAAACACGATATAACTTTCCAACTAATACAACTCTTAATTTCTTAAGTCGAACAAATGTACTCGCTGCATTAAATCGAGAAGACGGATCATGTATAAAACAGGTAGAAGAAGATGTGATACGTCTCATTAAAGTTTCGACCTGCACAATCAAGAAGCTTCGTTTCTTCTCATCTGAAGGGTATAGTACTGCTAATGATCTGTTAAGTAAACTGACAACAGATTGCATCACATCAGAATCGTTTCACACACGAGCTGCTAAGTTATCAATTGACCAAGAGACGCCAATCCTACAACATTTAGGGATATGGTTCTTAATGCCTCTTGATTGGGGTGTCTTGAGTATCATATGTCTTGAAGCAGCTGACCATATCGACAATGAGTCAAAGGACAACTTTAGGCATCTCGTCTTCTTTACATGTTCGAGCATGGATCTATACGAGATTGATGATGATAGACAAGATCAAGATCACTTGAATGCAGATAATGATGATGATGATAGTGATAACTTTGAGTTATCGGACGTGTCAGCACTGATTCAATCAGCTCATACAAGAAATTACGCGACAGCATGTTACCAAGCACTACGAGATACTGCTCATCCACTTGTATCATTTCAGGAAGACGAGATCGCACATGCGTTATCGTCATTATCTTTCATTACAAGTTTACAAACGTTGGTATCTGTAGATGATATATCCGATCATTTAGGAGAACACTCTCATACAACAACTGGAATCAAGCTCGGAGAAGTTATTGAAAGTCTACTGACAATCGTACCGGGTAGTAATGGTCACCTATTCTTTTATAATGGAGATGAAATTGATGACTCAGAAGTCGACATTGATCTAATCATCGAAAGAGATGATGGATCCGCTATTTCTATTGAAGAAGAGGTACCACCTCTATTCTTCAGATTTACACTTGATGAAGAGCTAGTAAGTATGAATGAGATCCTCGCGCTAAAGAAGAGTGCAGTTTTAGCTGCACAGGTTTCAGCTAATGGCAAGTCCCTCCCGACAACACACTCGGTTGTTTCGTCAAAGATTCAACATCGATTGGATTCATTTGAAGCGGAGCAAGTGCTAGAGAAGTTAAGGTATACAGGTTGTTTGTTGACTCAAGACATTATTGCACAAGTCATGCTGAATATATCCAAGACAAGACACAAGTCGTGTGATGTTACTCTTGAATTCTTCATGTCCCAGTCCCAAGCATTAGTTGCTGCTGATGATCTCACGGGAAGAAATGAACGTGATCTTGACCATTGTCTTAGAGTTTTAATGGCAGAATTTGACAGTGATGACGAATTTCTTAGAGCTAATGAAAAATCATTCCTCGTTCTTGATGTCTCTGCATCTAGGGAAGTGTTGCCGTATTTCTGTTTCATCACTATACACAAGACGAGAGGAGTCATCAGTGCAAGTGTATATCACCCTTTGGGGGATGAATCTGCGGACGAACAGCTTCAGCTCACCCAAAGCCTTGTGAAGAGAGGTTGTAATAGGACGAACCAACTGTTATTGCTTGACAGTCTATACAACACAAAGAATGCATGCCGCTTGCTCATTAAAGAAGAAGGTGTTCAGGAAGGAGACAATGAGCAAACAGAGGCCTCGTACTCTTGCCCTATGCAGAAGAAGCTTGAATTTCCTCTTCACAGACGCTGCGCACCACAGCAAGCCATTCTGGCATTAGAAACAGGCATCTTGCAAAACTTCCGAATATCCAATCGTCGAGGCTTGTTTGTATACAAAGACGAATCAGATCATGTGTTTTATATGAAGTTAAATTGGATCAAGACATCAGAAGATTCTGCCGATGAAAACCTTCACGTGATTGAGCTGTTGGTATATGGCTGCGAGGTTCCTGGACCTTCCATAACAATTCAGCTTTTTAATGTGCTTCGACGAAAGCTTCTAACCTTGACCTTGGATTCGCTGTCTTCCTTGTTGAGGCATAATCCGTGGTTCAATCTACTTGATTTTGATTTGGCATTCATTAAAAACTTTGAAAGTGAACTGAAGGAGCTGGACAACAATGAAGATCGACCTGTTTCTCCATCATCGGATAGCATTCGAACTTACTCTCTTCCACCAAACATTCGTGATCCTTTAATTCTCATGTTGATGTTTAGGCAAAATATATGTGGTAGCACCTTCATCCAACATTTGCATCATGATGTTGATGATACCAGCTCAGACAAGTTTCAACTAGAAGAGGAAGACAACGGGGACATCAAACTCTGCTTTAGTAAGCTACCCGACTTTCAGTTTTACTTCAATTCTTCTCCAAGTCAACTTGATCCTAATCTCGTTAATACCAGTACTGAGAAGGGGAAACAGTTCTCCCGACAAGTAGGTTCTGGTATTGCAATCATTGAGGTTAACCTTGAGCATGGTACTCATTCAGAATGTGAGCTGGTTATTGGGAATAAGAGTTCAGAAATAAGCAACAAACTGCATGTGTCACTGTCAGACATCACACTATGCGCAAAGAATTCAGATAATGATAACAACACGGACTTCAAGATTCAAGTCAAGATTACCAATACAACATGTGACATCGACATTTTACATAGATGGGTTGAGCTTTCTTTATCTCAAGTACTTGTTGCTTGGAGCATTGAGTGCCATCTCGCATCATCTAGACTTGGTTTACTCCAATACGAAGAAGAGAAATCTTCTCAATATGACTACAAGCCATTTCTCCAATCAAGGCAGATATCCATCAACAAAACCTTACCAGGAATAGTATCACTTGAAGAAATGATCAGATTTGCAGACAAACTACCACATCCAGCTGTTTCAACAGTTGATAATCGGAGTATGATAAGAGCTACAGGACTGGCTAATTTAACCCTAAAGCTGCTCGAGGCATTGCTCAGTTCTTTATCAACAAAAGATAGCATGCTCGGAGGAGTCAACATCATAAGATACACAAAAGCAAATAGCGCTTCATTAGTGAACTTGGCTAACGACAATACACGAAAAAGCTGTGCTCGTGTTGAAGTATTGGGGACGAGAAAAGTAGTGAAAGATCGTGCGACAGATGACATAGAATATATTACCATTTTCGGTTTCAACAATGAGAGCCAAAGTATGTCAGTGGATACCAAAGATTTATTCTTCCAGCATGTAAGAATCCAAGTTAGTTCCTCCTCAAATACTCAACAATCTTCCTTCTCCCAAGCTCTATCTAGAATCAAGAGTGCAAACCCATCTCTCTTTCAACGTCATATGGTATTTATACTGAGAGTTTCAAAATCAAGACGAACACTAATGACATATAATGCTAATCCTCAATTGATGGCAAAGCTAGTCACAACTTTCAAAGAAATCGACCATGCCTCTGCAAAATCTGATGAGCAAAAGCGGGGTAGTCACATTTCTTTCCTTCCTGATACTACTCCAAAACAAGAAGTTGCCGAGGACGCAAATTCAACCAATGCGACTACTTCTCATAAACCAAGTCCGACCATTATTGAAGATGTCCCGGAGACACCAGTGGAGAAGAGACCTGCCAGGAGAATACCAAGGCCTACCTCAATGCTCAGACCGACACTGATTGGCAAATCCGTTGCGTAAGTTTATATCTTGTGAGTGTGCCTAAGATGTGTACATTTTTATGCTAGATGTCTAATCCATTGCTTCTTCTTTATTATAATTAGAGGATCGACTGCCTCTGCCATGCAAGCTAGTCGTATGAGAGCACGGGCAACTTCTCGCCCATCAATATCACAACAAAGAACCATATCTACTGGAAAGACAAAGTTAGAGAACAGCAAAACTATCCCAAAGACAAAAAAGAGGGAATCGCTAGTCAAATCATCTCCAATTCCTAACTTGGACACACCACAAACCAGCCTTATAAAGATGTATAACCTTTTCACTTCACTCTTGAAGGATGGGTCAGAATCTCTAATGTCGCAGCATAGATTGAACCAATCTGCTCTTCAAAATCTTGCCCATTTGTTCTTCAAAGGCACACCAACAGTGCAATCTACAAGGCTCCTGTGTACTTGTTATGGAACTTTTGTTGGAAATGGGTCTGTTTCACTTCTTCCGTGTGACAGTGATAAGGCATCTATTGATGCATTTGCTAATCACATAATGAAGAGATGGGGAGTGATTCGGATTGCAACAGAAGCCACAGAAAGCAACTTGATGTATCTACAAAAAGACTTACTGACGGGTGCCTCTCGCAAGGTAGTTGTTGTATTAGAAATTTCTATACAGTGGGACAGTTCACGAAAGTCATTTACTCTGAATTATAATGCATGGCTAATCAACAGTGCTGATAAATCAGCACGAAAAGACAAAAGAAAGTCATCGTTAAAGAAAATAGAACAAGAAGCCGCCTTGGTTGAAGCAATCAGTATCACCTTTCTTGGTCAACTCAACATTGAATGCGAGTTGTTTAACTTTGGATGTCTCCGTGTATTACAATCTGTACGTGGTACAAGAAGGAGCGGCGCTACTACTCTTTCGATACTTAAATCTATCATATCGAGGTATCAAGATACAGAAGTACAAGCGCGACTGCCGTTACCCCGATACAGGTTACAACGGCGTTTCATGGCGCCATCATCATTCCTTGATGAGCCTCTATTAGAGAGCTGCAACAAGCGAACTCTTATCAAGTATTTGAAATCAAATCATCAAACATACAATTTACAGAGTATTGACTCTGAAGACTGTTCTGTTGGCAAAATGAATATTGGTGGATTCATGGTATACTACTTCGTAGCTTTGCATGAATATGTCGAGGATGCTCTTGATGTATTTGTTCTAACTTCAACAAAGGGTCAGTTCATCGATGGTTACATGACAAAAGAAGGATCGCCCATTGCTGAACGAGTCCTCGATGTCATTATATATTCTGTGATGTCTACTGTACAAGATATCGCTGAGAAGAGTGTAAAGGAGATTCGGAAACAATGCCTCTGGCAGCAGTTTAGTAAGAAGAGTAACCAACCGAATACACTGCAAGCTACTACATTAGTCGACAACATTACAGAGCTGAGAGCATCTTCATTCCATCTTGATTTGACTGTGGTTGATGAGCGTGTAAAGACTTTGCTTTGTGATGAATCAAATGAGCTCGAGATATCCTGGCGTGGCATATTCAATACAATTGATCGCTCGTCATCATTTTCACACTGTATCACTTTGAATGAAGGTGAAGCGTCAACTTATCTCATCTATAGTAAAGAAGATGATTTGTTTTTAGACCTTTCATTTGATCTTAGAGGTAAAGTGAAAGTCGCTCAGCTATGGACGCAGTATTCAATGAGTGTAAATGCAGCAAAACATGTTGTTGACAAATTCACTATGTTTGTGCTCAAGTCAATTTGGGATGAATGTGAGAGTAGTGTTTAGAGAGGTATAAACAGCACTAAAATAGGTAGGCACAATATATAAATCTACCCTAAATGATATATATATATATATATATATATATATATATATATATATATATATATATATAATATATATATATATATATATATTACTTCTATTACTTGCAATAGAATTATGCTAGCAGATACTAAGACTTGTTAGTGGTGAGACAGTTGTTGTCGCCAAATCTGAGAAAGATTTGCTGACCTTGGGCCCAACACAACACAACACAAGTCCATCTACTTTCTGATGCTCAGAAAGGATGTCAAGTTTCATTTGTACTTTAAATGTTGCATCTTCTTTGCAACGCAGTTCATTGCAGTAGCTGTTGCCCACCATCAGCATGAAACTATCATTGGCTTTAGCTTCTATCTTGATTGTAAGCCCCATTATTGCTGCGGATAAACAGGTAAGTTTGCATAGATTGTATTCAACTTTTCTGATAATATCATATGCACATATATATCTTATCGTCGTGTACTGTCCATTCACAAATACTATGCAGCGCCCTCATCTTCGATCTCCTCATGACATTGATGATCAAGCATATGTAGCCAGGAAGAGAGATGGAGAAGGGCCCGATCCAGGTGAAAATGAAGCTCGCCATTCTCACTATGATGGTGATCATAATCATGGATCACATCACGGAGGCTATTCGTATGGAAATGGAAGAGGAGATGGCCATGGCCATGGACATTATGGCCACGAGAACTATCACAACAATGCAGGTATACATCTCTTATGAATATGAATATATTTTTATATCAATATCATACACATCTACATTAAACTCACATATCAATCTTTGTGTATTCTTTCATTTTCTTAGGATGGCAGCACGGTAACCAAGGCCACAATGGACACCGTGGATCCAATAGTTATACACATAATGAAGACTACACGCACAGCCATCAACATCAAGCCCAGCCTCGTTATTCACATTCCCACTATCGTCATGGAGGAGGTGAAGTTTGTTCCCAGCCACCTAATATTCAAGACTTGTATGCAACCAGCGTGACCGGGGTGTCCTCACCCTTCAAGCTGGTGGTAATATCAACATTGATGAGAACAACTGCCGTGAAACGAAGCATGTTCATGGGCACAACCCACATGCTCATTTTCAGTGCCCATGTGATCATGGCTGTAATCGATTCACTACGTTGATTGAAACACATCTTCAAGGAGATACTTGTGTTGGTAACTACAGTACACAAGGAACGGTCAACTTGAATTCCCCTTGTGAACTTCCGCCAGGTGGCGGAAGTTATATTAGGCACATGCAAGTAACCGGTGAAGGCCAGTTGAATGTAATCAACAAATCTGGACCACACAGTGTTCTTAATGTTGAAAGAGATATCAATATTGATACTCTTACATGTGATACCCTTGTGATCGTTGATTGGTCATACTGATTTAGGGCAAATGGGAGTTATGAGGGGGGAAGGCGGTGCCTTTGTTTATACCTGTTCTATATCTGTGGCGATATCTAACGAATAGCTCTAAAGATAGATTAGATTGATCAGTGTATAGACATTTTGACTGTGCACGAATTGATTTCTCTTCCATATCTTACACACAAGAAGATCAACAAGGTTCAAGATGTAGTGGTCAAATCAATGGGGCGTCCCGTCTTTAACCATATATCAAACTGTGAACTGAACTTTAACCGTTGCACCGCCTCTTCTTTGAAATTCACATAATCTATATGTGATACTTTCATTTGTTTACAAAAGTTCTCATCATTAGCACCAGCTAACAAATGCAATGGAGGGAGAGTAGTGGTAGGAGAAGAAGAAGTTGTTGTTGTTGTAGATGGTACGTTGTACTTAGCACTTTCTATAGATGATCTTGAATTAACAAGCGATTCAAGCTGCTCGAGCTCATATTGTTGCTGCTTCTCTTGCTCTTGTAGGAAATGCCACCGTGGTAATAGTCTATTGTATAAGCTCTGTGAAAGCGCAAATGAAACGTAATGAGTTTTGAGCTTTGATCACAGCAAAATCAATATACAAAGCATTAAGGGTGAGATGAAGTACTCACTGTTGCTATATACCGACCACGAATGTTATTTCCTTCTTTTACATATCCAGTCATGTTATAAAATGATATCGTCGGGTTGATATTATCCTCCATACTCAGAGTTAAAACATGTGGATACTCGTATATATTGTCCAGTAGAAACGATCGTTTATTGTCATTCTGAGGACTGCCGTTATCACCCCATAAGGTAGCAAGGTATTCTATCTTTGGAATGATATTATTCTCGAGACTCAATGAATATACGGAAGGAGCACTTGTCAATATTCGCTTGGCCAAAGATTGTGTTTTCTCTATTCCGATGGAGTTGAAGTAATCTCTCTTGGCATGTAAGTTATCAATTGATAAAGCTAATATTGATGGATGTTTCAGGATACACTTTCGAAGTAACATTTTGGATGACTCTTCTGATACTTCTTCATCACCACCATCATCTTTACTTTGTTTCACACTGTCAGTCATTGTATCTTGAAGAAATTGCAAAGTAGGCATTAAGTTATCGTCAATTGAAAACCCTAGTAGACTCGGAGTAGCCAATATAACTGTTGATAATTCCTTCTCTGTTAGATCACATGAACTACGAAGATAGTTTACAGTTGGTTCTAAATTTGTGCTAACATCTAATTGTAATAACATTGGTTGATTGATTATGATCCTTGCTATTTGTTTCTTCAACTTTGATTGAGATGCTGTTGATATATTGTCATGTTCTTCAGCAGCAAGAATTGTATATAAAAAGTTAACAACGGGTTGTACCTTCTCAACTAGCGATAATTGAAATATCCTTGGATGATTCCGTTTCAACTTATGAATAGCTGATGATTTCATGTCAAGTTCTTGCTGTAAATATTCTTCAACTTTAATCATATTACTGTTCTCTCCACTAGCATCATCATTAGTAGCAGTTGTAGTAGTAGTAGTATATCCAACACCTTGTATCAGTAATAGATTTGTATTCCTTGATATTGCTTCTATGAATAATCCATCACTACTACCCATATTGTCATACAATCCTTTTAGAAATTCAACAGTCGGTATTAATCGACTGTTTATGTTCTTGTATTGTCCTAATATACGAGGAGATTCCTGTATTATTTTAGCTTGTAACTCTGGATTATGCGGAAAGGTTGACTGTAGGAAAGATATAATTGATTGTATGTTTGTTAATGTTAGTGGATCTCTTCGTCGTCGAGACTTTGATGTTATCGAGGATGATAATAGACTTGCTCGATATTGATAAAGATAGTTGCGAGTCTTTTTCCATATCTTTTTTGTTTGTTGTTTGTTCTTATCATTAGTATCAACAATACTACCAGTTCTTTGTGGATAAATTTGTTCCAAGTATTCCATTATATCTAGTATATTCATCTCTTCTTGAGATTCAGTATTGATCTGTTGTTGCAGTGGTGATGAATCATACAATCTGCAACCTACAATTTTCATTTGCTGCCGTCGATAACAACAATTATAGTGCTGATTATTGGGTTGGAGAAATGCCATTGACGAGGATGCAACAATAATGCATACTAATAAATGAACAATCATAGTGTACCTCTTATTTGTATTTCCTTTGCAATTCATCATAGATGCATACATACTACATACATACAATCCATACTTCATGCATATTGCACAACTATTTTTGTAGATTACCCTGCCTCTTCAACTCTAAATGTACTATCTCTTCTTCAGTGCAATAATATTGCAAGAATGATCCTGAATGATCCTGTCAGTATCATATCATCTACCCGCCCCAACTCGAAAACTACTCTCATAATTTTGGGTATCCTACAAGGTATCCTAAATAGTTATGTATGGGCCGGCGTCGACAATAAGTAGGCTTTACAATACAATTATTACCATGGCACAGCATTTAGCACGTATTCACGGAACAGAAGAGGACAAGGTATGTTATTATTTCATAGTGTACTGTTATCTTTCATAATAATATCATATCTATACGATTGGAGATATTCTAACATTTTCTCTCATTTCAAACTCTGAAAAATACCTCCTGTTGATGTAACATCAATATGTAGGTCAACTGTCCCTTCTACTTTAAGATAGGTGCATGTAGACATGGTGACCGATGCTCACGTATACATCATCGTTCAGGTAAGTTGTATATGTTAGATGTATAGAGAATAGAGTGCTCACGCTCACATGATATATACTAAAAATTCCTATGTTGTGTCCAATCAACTCTTACCTTCATAATATCCACTCTTTTATCATCAGCCTTCTCACAGTCGATATTAATTAAACACATTTATCGTCATCCAATGCGTGAGGCTGAGTTACAGGCAGCCAGAGAAGGACGGAGTGTTGATAATGTCGAGGTAGATGAAGAAAAAGCTAGAGAAGATTTCTTGGTGTTCTTTGAGTACGTATTTACTTTATATATTATATTGAGTGCTTGTTGACATTGAATTATCTTATGTTTCTAATGCTGAATTTTCTATTTGATACATCTTTATATATCAACTAATAATATACAATCCATGATAGAGATTTCTTCCTTGAATTATCAAAATTTGGAAGGCTAGAGGCATTACATATCTGTGATAATTTAGGTAAGCAGAGATAATACAATATAAACATGATTGTTGCAATGGAGGATTTACACTAACCTTTGTTCTTCCATATTTAGGTGATCATATGATTGGGCATGTCTATGCAAAGTTTAGTGAAGAGGAAGAGGCAGCTGATGCATTGAATGTAATGAATAATCGATATTATGATGGACGGAGGATGGAGGTTGAATTTAGTCCAGTGACAGACTTTCGGGAAGCCCGGTGTAGAGATTTTGATGAAGAAAGCTGCCGTAGGGGAGGATTTTGTAATTTTATGCATATTAAACCTGTGCCGATGTGCTTGATTCGAGATATGGAAGAAGATGCTGAGGATGAAAGGCGGAGAGATGAAATGGAACGACGTCGAAGGGAGGAGCGTAGGAGTAGAAGTAAACGTGATCGAAAGGATGGCCATCGTCATCGTAGTAGTAGGAGAGATAGACGAAGTCGTTCAAGGAGTAGAAGTAGGTCAAGGTCTCCGGGGGGCGGGAGAGATGAAGCCTAAAAATGTAGTACATATGTGATGATATAATGGGGGGCATTTTAAATGCCATACATAATGACGCAACGAATTACAATTAATAGTGGTACATGAGCGTCTGGAAGTAAGCATGAAAACTGAACCTACTACAATTGTGCATGCTACTTAGATATGAATGACTTGTCTAGCACTAGCAAATACTATTAATATCTAATTCTAATAAATAGATGTACTAGATAGAGGCTGAAGCCACCCTTAATGGTTCTTAGTTCTTGGCGTCTAGAGTTACTATAACTTGCTACGGCTACTTGCTATGCATGCTGAAGCTTCCTACTCCTTACTTCCGTCGTACATTGCAATCGTACGAGGTATCCCCCCCCGTTACAGGCTGTTGCAGAAGGTATCGATTTTGGCGACCCAACGCTCTTGCTTCTTTGCAATAAAAAAATGGAAATGAGAATAGCCTACGCGCTGAACACAGCCGCTATCCCATTTGCAATCACACTAACCATCTCTCCATCGATATCTCTCATTAAAAAAAGAAGAAGATCAAGAGTTACTACAAAACAGGAAGAAGATCAAGAGTTACTACACACGACAGTAGTATTAAAGACTTTTATAACAATGAACAAAAGCAACAACTACATGGTTGATATCACCAACACCGATGATATTATGTGCACTACCACCACCAGAGTTGTATCTCTTTCCCCCGATAGTCCACAACATCATCAGCGGGAGATAATGGCAGACTGTCACGCTATGCCCATAGCAATGCCTATATCGACTGACACTACCAGTGAAGCACCAATGATGACATCGACGACGATGCCAGTCGCAAACACATCATCGTCAATCACAGGCAAAACAAGTGACATATGGAAAAAGTATCATATAAACACAACAGTACTCGGAAAGGGGCACTTTGCTTCAGTTAGAGCATGCATAGATAGAACCACAGGACAACGATATGCTGTCAAATCTATATCTAAGACTGATTCATCTGTAAAGCCCGGCACCATATCGAGAGAGATCAAGCTGTTGCAAGAAATGAAGCATGGGAGTATAATACAATTGGTAGATGTCTTCGAAGACGCTGAGTATGTACATATAGTCACAAATCTATGTCACGGTGGAGAACTCTTCGACAAGATCCTTGAGAAGACGGCGGATGATAATGGAGTACCATGCTTTGAAGAACACGAGGCAGCAAAGATCATTCTTCAGATATTGAATGCTGTATCATACATGCACGATCAAGGTATAGTACACAGAGATATCAAGCCGGAGAACATACTATTCGATAGTAAGGATGCTGATTCACCAATCAAGATTATCGATATGGGATTAGCTCGGAAGCATAATGACATCAAGTCTCTGACGACCATTGTCGGTACTCCCTACTACATTGCACCAGAAGTGCTAAAGAAGAAGTATGATAAGAGTTGTGACCTATGGTCAGTTGGTGTGATAGCCTACATTCTTCTCTGTGGATACCCTCCCATGAATGGTAAGAATACAGATCAAACTCACAAGCTCATTGTTCAAGGTCGATACAGTTTTCCTAATAGAGAATGGAAGTACAACAGTGACGAGTCGATTGATTTCATAAGACGGCTATTGACATATGATCCAGTCAAGAGGATGACTGTTGAAGAAGCTTTGAATCATCCTTGGATAGTACGATATGCCACTCATCAAGATACAGTGATGAAGGACACCGAAGGCAAGTCATCTGCAGATAATGTAGTACCAGTAAAGGGTTTAAGTAAGCCGAGGTCATTGCTACTTTGTGGCAGTCGAAGGAAGAAGAATGCTCAGAAGAAGATACGAAAGAGTATGTTTGGAATAGCAGCATAAGAGATACTACAATACTTAAGAGTAATTAGATGTACTTCAACAACTTCAGATACTTATAATTATAGATTCATCTATTGAGGTATGCATCTAATATGAGATTAGAATCGACAACAGAGTATGTGGTATCCTTCTATTGCGTGTCCAAGATCAAGCTAGATACGACTGGACCGAGTATGCAAGGCCTTTACCTTCTTGTAATTCAATAGGGAATCTTGTCTGGGGAATACTGCATACAAAATAATCTAAGAGTATCTTGGAAGAGAGAATGGCATGCCCAAGATTAGGCTGCAAGTCGTAATCTCTAGTTTAACAGTCTGATGGTCATTCAATAATCTTCCACATAACCATCATCACCCAAATCTTCAAGAAATGAAAACGGGACCACTTGTTCTGATACACCTTCTACGACTATGCCGCCATCACTTAAGCTACTAGTCTGCTCTCTAATCTCTGGTAGTTCAAGTCCTGGACTGTAACGATGGGTTGTCTTATGTCGAGTCAGCTGTCCCTGACTCTTTGATGATCGTGACAATATCTGTAATACATCCTCATGTAGATGAATCTTCTTCATATCATAGTTACTACTCTCAGCTGTACCCTTCTTCTCCTCCTCCTCATTGTTGCCGGTGTTATCACGCAGCAACTCAATCGGTAAGTGTTCCAAAGGCCAAACTCGTAGTAATAACTTAATGCATTCCAATCCATACTTTCCTGAATTATGTTTGTAGTTATTATAAGACGTACAGGCATAATACAATGGAACATTTCCCTCTTCATCCTTTTGTATCCAGATATTAACATCATTTTCATGATTTACTATGTAGGAGAGTGTGGCGTAATCTCCATTCTTAGCAGCCTCCCATGGACTTGTTAACAGATAGTTTTCAAAGATTGCATGTTCATTCAATTTACCACCATTATGATTGCCATTGATGGAGCCAAAGTCACAAGTCGATATGGTAATCGATGAGGATGTCGATTCAATTTCTCTACTACTCTCTCGTGTGCTTGTTGATGACTTTGTTGATCTACTGTTGGTACTTTCATCGCATTCATTACTACTGGTATTGAGTGTTGGTTCATCTTTTGTACATTGTTGTTGCACTACTGATGGCGATGTAGGTAATGCTGCTGAGGAAGAGTTATCTTCTTCTTCAGAATGATCTATAATGTGTGTCATGTCACATGTAGATTCACTATTTGTACCCTCGTTCTCTTTCTCCTTGTTTATAGTAGAATTAGAATTACTCGTTGCTAATGTAAGCTTTGCCTTTGGTGAAAGAGGTGTTGTCAATGGTGATGAAAATGCAGGCGAAGTAGGTATCATTTTATTCTTTGCTATCTTGACCTTGTATGCAATCTTTTGTCGGAGATTACGAAGTATCTTAGACGAGGGCGACATGATATTGTTAGGCAGGTCTACCGTGAGTTCCCTGTTCTCAGTAGCCGTTGAAGTAATGGTGTCAACAATCATCGCCTTCTCCTCCTCTGCATCGATGTGATCATATGATGTAACAATCGACATTAGCTCGCTGCCGCCGCCGTCATCTTCCTCTTCATTTGATATGATATCATTTATAGCCAGTCCATCAGTAGTAGAACAACTTATAGACAGTTCAACGTCGCCATTTCCATGATCAATGTTGATAATATTATCAGTATCATTGTCTATATCTAATTTTGAAGTTTTTATAGCCTCATCTATATCAGTTTGCAAGCATATCACTTCTTCACCGATAAATAATCCACTTTCAGAATGGACACGTCTATGGTCTATTGCAATAGGTGATGCCATGGTTTGGTTGTATAGTTGAATAATGAGCCATCATCAATCACTCAATGTAGAAAAGCTGGCCGTTGGATCCACTAAAGATTTTTTTAAGAGAAGGATACCTTTTAAGGATACCGTGCTGCGCACCCGCGAGACTAATACAAAAATAAGCTTCTTCTAATCTACATTAGTGTAGTGTACTGTAATAGATCACATTAAGTATTAAGGATACTTATGTCTTAAACATCAAACACAGAAGCGTAATCTGCTTCTTCTGCTTTCACTTTGGTTTCAGCTTTCACTTTCATCTCTTCATACTCAGTCTTTGCCGCCTCGATATCTTCATCTTTACACTCTGGAAACAGTACTGGGAGGATATTACAATCATCTGCAATACCAAGCTCTTTCCGAAGAGGTTCAATCAAGTCATGATACAAGTTCCAAACCTCTCCCTTGTTCAACATCCGTCCTTTCTTCCCCACTACAATCATTGTTTCGTCACTGTTCAGTGGTACTTTTTGACTTGAAGCGGCATCCTTTTTGAATGATTCGACGAGATAGTGTATTCTATCAAAATCTTGAAGCAACATCTTGATACTAATTGGAACTGAAAGAGTCTCTCGAGCTCTCGTGAGAGCAACGTAGAGTCCATTGATACCTTGATCTTGGTACTCACTCAAGCTGAACTGCCACCCCTTTCTCCTATCACCATTTGATGTTTCCAATGTCTTGAGGAATGACGGGGTATGATGCAGCTTCTCTGGTACATTGTCAACAAAGGATACGGAAGATAGATTTAAGACATCATTGCAAACTTCAACATGATCAAACTCGAGACCTTTAGACGAATGCATTGTTGATAAGATTATATCTGCTTCGTCCTCAGAGTACTTATTTTCTAATACATGAGCTTCGAATGCATCGATAGCTTTCAAAGTATTCTGTTGATATAAATTGACAATATTCACAGCTGGAACATACTTTGTAATTTCTCTCACATTGCAGAGTTCTATGAAGTCATTCCAAGTGATCGCGCCGTCATTGGCAAAATCACGGAATACAGTGGGTGGGAGAGTCATCGGGATGAATGAAGTGTCGTCCTTATTCATGTACAAATCATACAATATTCGTATCTCTTTTGAGGCTGAACGGAACTTCTTGAAGCCCGAGCTTTCTCCTTTACCATTGATATGAATCTTTGGTAGATTTGTAGGATCAATCAGTAGGGCACTTGTCACCATATCAATGTCATCATCGACAGATTCTTCCTCCTCATTATCTTCATTTTCATCATGATCCTCGTCACTATCATTTTCAGTGTTGGTAGCTTTGGGTTTCTTCAAAGCACCGAGACCTAGCAAATCCATTGCTCTCTCCATCAATCCGGCATTTGTTAATCCAATCAATGTAATAGTTTTGTTGTCAGTTGACCAGTTCTCTAACAATGATTTGGTAGTAATATGGCCCTCTTCTCCCTTCCTGCCGCCCTTGACCCGATATGGTCGCCATAAGCTAGCTCCGGGCAATGTAGTCTGGAGTGACTTGTCTTTGGCAAATAATGGAAGGTTGGCAACCTTGGCAATTGTGGGGCCAAATCGCCAGCTCTTGGTCAGTAGAGTGTCGATGCAATCTAGTTTCATGACAAACTTGGGATGAGAGAAGAGAAGAAACAAGCAATAAGAGAGGGAGTAGAGGTTTAGAGGTTTAGCATAGAGAAGGTATAACAAAGCCATAATAATATGCATATGAACTACTTACCTTGCTTTTTGCTCCTCGGAAGCCATAAATGCACTGAGCCATATCTCCAACAAAGTAAACATGAGTACCGAACTGTTTTTGTTGATTAATCCAGTCTACCTGGCATTGATCCATGTCTTGAGACTCATCGACCAACAAGACGGAGGAAGATATTTTCAATCCTTTGAGCTGGGCTTTCTTTATCTCAATGTCAAATGTTCGTAAGTTGTGTTGAACAGCATGCTCCCAAATCTCAACACATAGATCGGCAAAGAAACTATAGCTGCTTTCAAATGAGTAGCTCAGCGGGAACCCCAACTTCGATGCTTCTCCACCTTCCTTGAACTCTCCTTTCTTATGGACTTTTGAAAGAAGAATTGAATTTTGCGCATTAGTCATGATTCAAGTAAGTACATGCTACAACAAACAAGAATACAACTACACAACTCACTCGGGTAGTAGTGCCTCCATGGATTTCTCGTATCTTTAAGTTCTTCCACACTCATACGCTTTTGAGTAAAGTTCTTGAATGTTTTGACTATATAATATACTGTCTTCTCGTAAAGTAGACGCTCCTTTGATTCCAGCTTACGTGCGCTATCTTCTGAGGATATGGATCGGATATGCATCGAGGCGGGCTGTAAATAACTGTTAATTGCTGGTCCCCAATGCTCCTTGATATAGTTTTGAAACCGATTCTCATCTAATAAGTTGTTGTCAATCTCTTCCTGTTCGTCCGATAATAGACGCATCGCACAGGAGTGGAGGGTACTTGCATTTACACAGTGACGGCAATCTTTATCTAATGATGCCTCCATCCGCTGTTGTGCATCAGTTGCCGCGGCCTTATTGTATGTCACATAAGTAAGTGATTTATGCCCTAGGTCAATGCATCGTGTCGCGAGATGGATAAGTGTCGTTGTCTTACCGGTCCCTGCCGCGGCATTAACTCGAATCATGTGGTGGTGGCGATGTTTAGATTGTGGGTCAAATAGATTTTTACTGATATTATCATCCCCTTCCTCTCCGCTGATGTTTGTTGGGGGTGGTCGTGCTGACATGATCACGGCTAGCTGCTCGTCACTTAATCTCTTTAGGGTACCTTCCCTCACTGGGGGTGCATCATCTGGTAATGGTGGTAAATCTTGTAAAGTACGAGTCGGTCCAGAAGATTCTTGACTACATGGATCTATTGGCTGATTGAAGAAATCTGCTGGTGGGGGCTTTAAGTCTCGTGGTGGAGATTTGGGTTTTGCATATGGGTTGGCTGGTGGTTTTCTCTTTGGACTACTTAATGCTGCATTTGTTGTTATTGCCATGCTCCCTTGACTCTCTTGACTCATACTCATACTCATATTCGTACTAGTGGTATTGGCACTCAAACTTGATAATCTCTTCCGACGTTGTGCCTCTTCCCTGTTACGTCGTATCCGATCCCTATCTTCTTGTGTCAACTTTGAAGAAGACACGTTACTACCCTGACTATTTTGGGACAAAGACATTGAAGTTCCAGATGGACTTTGACTCATCATCATACTTGCATTATTATTCATACTACTACCAAAACTACCACTTAATCTTGCCCTCTTCTTCCTTGCTTCCTCGGCATTATGTTGCATACGAGCCCTCTGTTCTTGTGTTATTTCTGTAGAGGTTATACTTGATTGACTTGTTTGAGATAATGAGGGTGCTGATTGTTGCTGATATGACGCTGTCGTTTTATTTAGCAGTTTAGATGTAGCAGCAGGTTTTTGAGTATTAATAGTAGAAGAGGGTTGAGATGATTGGCTTAATTCAAATACATTTCTTTTGGTAGATTGAGATGCATCAGCCATTTTAACATCATTATCCTCTTCCACCTCAAACATTGCATACACATCATCTTTATTATTTGCAGCAGCCATGATAGAAGGTGCTGATGCTACAACTGAAGTAGTATGTGTTTTGTTTTGTATATTCTTCTTACTATTCTCAATATCTGTTGTAACATATGCAAAGTGTATATATTAAAATAGATTATGAGCATCATATAACCAAACACATATTAATAAAATACAACATTAACATAACCAACCAACTATTCTCTTACATGTATTTAATCTCTCAACTAAATCAGCTTTACGTCCAGAAACACTTAATCCACGATCTTTACATGCTACTTTAAGTTCAACAACTTTCATAGATTGAAAAGGAGATGTTTTCTTTTGTTGGTATGTAGATGTTGTTGTTGTTGCTGCAGTTCCATTCTTTCGTGGACAATTTGTTATATAATGTGAACCTCCGCATAAATAACATTGTGTTGTGCATTCATTAGTGTAGCTGTATATATGTAAAGAGAGTAGAAGGATAAGTCAGGTGACACGTCTTACTCGGTGCAATGGGATAGTATTATTTCTCTCAAGGATTATAAAAACAAACTCACTGCGGGCCTCCACATTTATAACACTCGAGATATCCACTCTTCCGATATCGATTGGACATTGATTTATTTATTATTAGAGATCGTACTAAGTCTATGCTAAGAGGTTTGCAATTAGACATTCGCAAGAGAATCTTTTTCATCAAATCACACCCAGCAGCCCCAAATTGTTTGTGATCATGATAGCACACAAAAACAGTTGTATTGGCAATTAAGTGTCCATGCAGCAGTCATTTACCACCTTCAGCACATTTCTAGAGATGAGGGCAACACTTTTACAGCCACTTGTTGGCAGATTTTCTGTGTGAAACTTAAAAACCCAACAAACAACTGGGCAATGCTTGGCCGTCTAGCACCCCCCTAGAGATGTAGGCTAGCAAATATACTGATGGATTGGCATTGTATGGGTACCTAACAAGTTAGTTATCACTTGCAGCACCTTTCTAGAGGTACTGGTTGCACTTTTACAGCCATGTGTAGGCTGGCATCTCGCCTCAGATTGGGGCAAAATTTCCAAATCAGCCCAACATTTGGCCACACCAACCCCTGTTGTGATGGTTTGTGGTGATGATAGCACATGTACAATGTTGCAATGGCAATCAAGTACCCATGCAGCAGTCATTTACCACCTTCAGCACATTTCTAGAGATGAGGGCAACACTTTTACAGCCACTTGTTGGCAGATTTTC
>Ga0214477_100483_pt1 | contig 27648 bp, 27 predicted proteins | sample M1_20Mar14CPVII9_FD_165058 | JGI IMG/M metagenome (GOLD analysis project Ga0214477, IMG submission 165058) | Marine eukaryotic communities from Monterey Bay, California, United States - M1_20Mar14CPVII9sort6BwellC16 | ecosystem: Environmental > Aquatic > Marine > Unclassified | place: USA...
CCTGGGTTTGGCTTAGTCTCAGGAACTTTGGTTGATTTATACGCCGGTTCATCTGTTGCTCAACATAAGACCGGCGCATAGAATCCTCACCTGAACCTTGATCAAAATCATGAAAGGAAGTTAGAGTTTCTTTACCATCACCATCCTTTGATGATATAGCCACATTATGGCTTGTTTGCTTCAAGTGTAGAGCTTTCTCACGTTCACAAATGTAATCATTCCTATATAGCTCCATAAGCTCGGCACCTGAAGTCGAAGTATCCTTGTGATCCTCATTGTGGCTATGTACGTCGTGCAATAGCAACCATAAGTTCTTGACAGTCGTAGCCACATCTTCACTACCGGGATCGATATTCATTCGAATATCAAGCGCCTCTTCGAAGCTATTCATTGCCATGTATCGATTGTCTTCACCCATATTGCTCAACACCTCACCGATGAGGTTAAGAGTATCCCCCACTTTCGCGTGATCTTTCCCATATACCTTCTGTTGCAACGCCAAACTCTTATTGAGAATAGACAGAGCACTAGTCAGATGACCTTCTTGTATATGATTATCAGCTCGTTTTTGCAGTTGTGCAATGACTGCCTTGGCCTCTTTCTGTTTGCAGCATACTTGCTCATCCGAGGATAGTTGCTCATCCATACTATCCTCGAGAGTAAGTTGCAATATACTACTCTGCAAACCTCCATGATGATCAGATATCGAATCTGATATGACAGCATCATCGTCGTCATCAAGATTGGGAAGAGGAGGAGGACTAAACGGCTTTAGAATACGATTGAGGGCTCGTCGTGCTGGAGATGGAGGAGAGCTTGTCATCGATGGCGACGGGGAGATGTCTGGGTTCCAAGAAGCTGAAGTTGGTGAACTCATGGTGATGCTTGCAAGAGAGGTAATCATGACACGCTTTTTATCACCTTTACCAGGACTGTGGGGGGTGGATGTAATCATGACTCTCTTTTCATATTTACCAACAGGACTGTGGGGGGTGGATAGAGTCTCACCGCTACCCTGTCCTTTTTCCTCATATGGATGAATATTGGCCATGATAGATATGATGATGATGATTAATAATCGATAACGATGTTGCAACAAAATTATGAACCATTATCAATCACACAATATCATCAACCATTCCCAGATTGTGCACGATTGCCTCTCCTTGATCATGATGGTGATGTCGGCCAGCTGCTGCATGCACTGTTAGCGTCGGATGGTATGCATTAGATTGTCTTGCGCCTGATCACAGTTACTATTACCTAGTTGCTATGATTGCAAGGTCATAGTTAGTGAGTTCCTTTCGCGAAAAAAGGTCATCGGTATCCGTCACACAAGAAATTATGTATAATACTTTTAGTTGCTAGGCGTTGGGGTACTTTTTATTGACACAGAATACTGGTAAAGCATTTGTCCAGCTTAAGATTGGGGCTATTCTTTATTAAACTATCTTGACATTTGAATCTTTATCATGGCCAGTCTGTTGACCACTGTCCCCACATATACTAATTGCTATCACAAAACTCACGAGCATTTTGGAACATCTTTAACCATGGTCCAACCTTGTAGCTACTCCATTCTTCTGGCATCCAAGGCCATTGCCATGTGGTGAAGACACGTTCTGGATGTGGCATCATAGCAAGATGACGACCATCCTCAGAACATAATGCAGCCATGCCATCAGGACTTCCATTTGGATTGAATGGATACTCTTGCGTAACATTATTGGAATCATCAACATATCGAAGTGGTGCTAGATTGGATGAAATAGCACTATCATGTATCTGTTTGTCAGGAAAGTGGAAGCGACCTTCACCATGTGCAACCCAAACGCCGAGTGATGAACCCTCCATTCCCTTGAACATGACGGCAGGACTTTCAACAATCTTGACACTTGAAAATCGACTCTCAAACCTTCCACTGTCATTCTCCAGTAAGCGAGGTTGTCTCTCCTCAGGAAGGCCTTCACTGTTTGGAATCCATCCGAGGAGAGCCATGAGCTGACAGCCATTACACACACCTAAACTGAATGTATCCTTTCTCTTACGGAATGCTTCAAACTGTTGGAATACATTGTCATTGAATTTGATAACACCAGCCCAACCCTTTCCACTATCAAGAACATCAGCATAGGAGAATCCACCAACAAAGACGATACCACGGAACTCGTCCAATGTTACTTTGCCATTCACCAAGTCACTAACTGTGACATCCCAAGATTCAAAGCCAGCTGATAAGAATGCAGACAACATCTCCCTGTCACCATTACTTCCTTCTTGTCGAATGATTGCAACCTTGTGCTTCTTTGCTGAACTCATAATGGCAGCATCCGTGGGTTCTGGAGTGTATGTCAACTTCCATTCAGGTGCCTTACGAAGCTTTAAGCCAGCCTCTTCTTGTGCAACACACTCTGGATTACGTTGACGATGTTCCAAACGGAAACTAGTTTCCTCCCAAAGATCACGAAGTACGGTCGTCTTCTCGTCAATACATGGAGGAGATGCACCCACAGCAACCTTGATGGAGTCGCCACCAGTAGATACAGTACCGATCTCAATGCATGATACACCCTTGGCAGTAAATGCCTCCATAACAGACTTGGTATCATCAACCGACACCTCAAGTACGATTCCTGCCTCTTCATTGAAGAGTGTACCGATTTCTCCAGCACCGGCACATGTCTCAGGAACAACAACATTAATGGAGCAATTGCCGGCAAATGCCATTTCCAGTAAAACAGTTGCCAAGCCACCATCTGACCTATCATGTCCAGCAAGGATTGTTCCACTTTCAATCAAGTCTTGAACAACAAGGAAGGTATTCTTCAACACACTGAAATCTTCAATATCAGGACTTTCATTGCCAATTTGATTGTAAACTTGCGCAAGCGATGAGCCTCCCATGCGTGCCTTACCTCCACCCAGGTCAACAAAAAGCAAATTTGTTTTACCTCCACACTTACTTGGACACTTCAAATCAGGTGTAACAGTCTTAGTCACGTCTGGACAGGTAACATAACACGTCAGTGTCAACTCTCCTGGTGCCTTGACAACCTCAGCACCGCACTGTGCTGCCATTGATAACGAATCTTTACCACCATCAATTCCGGCTCCCAAAGCAAGTAACGAATCACGAAGTGCCTCACATGCATCATACATCTTGGCACCCTCGCCAGGAAGCTTAGCAGCGTACATCCAATTTCCAGATGCCTTAATATCCTCAATTTTAGATATCTTTGCCCACATTAGGTTGGTCATAGCCTCAGCCACTGTCATTCGAGCCATGGCAGCCGAGTTGACGAGTCCCTTGATGGGCTGTTCACCACATGCCACAGCTGTGCCTGTAATTCCAAAGTGTGTGTGTGCTGTGATACCCAAGTTGGCTAGTGGAAGTTGAAGTGGCCCTACACATTGCTGTTGAGCTACCAAACCAGTAACTGATCGATCAACCTTATGCACAAGGAAACGCTTTGATCCTACCGACAATAGACGCAAGACGCGGTCAACAGCAGACTTAACAGTAGTGCCCTCGGGAAGTTTTAATGGCTCCAACTTGTTATCGACATGACTATCAGTAAAAGTCTTTTGAGGCATCTTACCCAACACCAGTTCCAATGGTAAATCAACAGGTGTACTTCCATCAATCGAATCTTTCACAACGACCTTACCATCGCCAGTAACAGCTCCCAAAATACGAATAGGACAGTTCTCACGTTCGGCAATTTCCTTAAAGAGTGCCTCAGATGATGGACGGATGAGTAAAGCATTGTTCTCTTGGTATTCAGCACCCCAAATTTCAAGAACTGAGAGAGTGTTATCCCCAAGATACACCTGTGATTGGTATTAGAAAGATTAGTTAAGCCACTAAACGTAACAAAATGAGACACTGCCATACACTGAAACACAATAACATACCTTGCGAATATCATACTCGGCACCAGCAGGCTCAACAATCTCTTTTAACACATTACCATTCCCACCTGCACCTTGATCATGAACACTAACGATTGGATTATCCTTACCCAAATCACAACATGCACGCATTAGTCTGTTCATACGATTCTCCATCTCAGCATCACCACGCTGCACAGCATCAAAGTCCAATGCTGCATTCTCACTCGATTGGACACGGGAACTAGCGGCACCTCCACCAATACCAATACGATAACAAGGCCCACCAACCTTCACAACCAACATACCACGTTGAGGATCCTCCTTGGTTGTATGACGTCCATCCAAAGCGCCTACACCAGCAGTGAACATGATTGGTTTCACCCACTCGAATCGTTCTCCATTGGGAATACGCATACCAAACGATCGAGTAAAGCCATGAATAACGGGCTCACCAAACTTATTACCATAATCAGATGCACCATTAGACGCCTCAACTTCAATATCAAGTGGCGAGGCAAGATTTGAGGGGTACACAAACGAATCATCCTCCCATGGTAATGCATATCCTGGCACATTTAGGTTACCCACACAATATGCGCACACACCGGCAACGGCATATGCACCCTGTCCAGTAGCCATGACATCTCTCAATCGTCCACCGGTACCAGTCTCAGCACCAGGAAAAGGTGCCACGGCACTTGGGAAGTTATGTGTCTCAGCAGTCAAGATTGGATGTAGTGTCTTCTTCACAATACCCATCTTACTAGCACCAGTCACACTATCGGGTGCCAAGTAATCACATTCATATCCACGGATACTACTCGAGTTATCATGAAATGCAATAACTGAATTGTTTGGAACATCCTTGGGTAATGTTGCCTTGACCATTTGGAATAATGTATCGGGCTTCTCGACATTGTCAATAATCATTTTACCAGAAAAGTACCAGTGACGTGAGTGTTCAGAGTTGGATTGACCCATATCAAAACATTCAACATCAGTGGGATTACGGCCTAACTTTTCCTGTTTAATTGGATGGTGTTGTGAGTTTTGTTTGAGATGTACAATCATATTGGGAAACAACATGTCATAAATAATGACACGCCCATCAACACATCATATCACATCACACACAACTAACCTTAAACAAATCAGTATAAAAGTCTAAATCAAAATCATCAAATCCCAATCCTCTCTCCTTATTAATCTTTTCCAATGCCGCCCGTCCCTCTTCCATAATTGGTACAAACACAACAGGTTCAACCTTGGCACCACTTTCAAATGTAGTTAATGGTTCGATATATTCCTCTTCGGTCATACGATCATGTAACATTTGTTTAATTGCTGATATAGTGGCGGTTGAGACTGATGATGAGAAGGTGAATTTGTATCGTTTGGAACGCTCTAATCTTGTAATTTGTGATAAACCGCAAGCGGCACAGATGGATGTTGCATTTGATGAGAATGCTGATGTGAATGTCATACGGGGACCAAATTCAACAACTAAATCATTGCCATCAGTACTAGAAGTGAGTGATGATTGTTCCAACTTTAACCCATCCTTTTCAAAAGTTTCACGTAATAACCATTCCAATCGTTCTGTTGATGTTGCATCAAGGTTATCATCACTAGTTAGTTGTACATTGAAACAACTTTCAGTATCGATGCTTAGTATTTTTGATGCATCATCTTTACAGGATGATGATTGGGAAAGTTGTTCCTTAATGGATGGTAGGAGGGAGTGTGGTGTTTCGGTACGGCGGTAGTAGTGGATAATCTTCATTGTTTGTTGTTAATGTTGTTGTAGTATGTGGTTGATGTATTTTTTTACTAAGAGCAATGACAATGTGATATTGTTTTGTTTTATTGCAATGCACCGACGTGTAAGACTTTGTAGGCGAAGCCTCGAGAGAAAAGTAGAAAGTGGATGCAATTAATACGAGTACTTATTAAAAGGGTAGCTTATATTAATTATTAGTGTAGAGATGGTGGTGAGGTGCACCGTCTTACAACTCAAAAAAATGTGTGTGGTTTTGCGAGTTGCGAGTGTGTGTGCGGTATCCTAATCTATTGCTATCAATATCATCCCGCCAATACTTAAAATTAAGTGCGTCAATATCAATTGATGGTCGTATACAATAAGGTCGTATGCCGCCAATCAATACATCACTAAGTTGGTATATTCTTTGCTTGGTGGTGGAATTGTAGAAGTATCCTTCCCGGGCGCTAAGCGAGGGTATCTTTTTATATTTATGAGAGTAGGTAGGTAGAGTTGGTAGGTATTAGTTGAGGTTAGCTGTTTACTTCTCCATTCTCCTCATGTTGTTTATTGTTGCTAGTGTTTGGAGTTGATCTGAATGAACTACGTAAACACTTAGCGGTCTTGATAAGCCTAAGTATAATGTCCGGTAACAACTTTAGAACGTATGTTTCTACGGATACATTGCATATGATTTACATCGGATCAAGTGGTTTTCCAGAAGATGATATTGATGATGAAGATGATGGTGTAATTTCCTCGGTCTCCTCCGACGATTCGGCTAGATTCAGTTCATGTACTACAAATGTGTTGATCTTGATAACGCTGGAGTAGATATTACAGATTGTGTGATATACAATGGACTGAAACAGAACACATCAATTAAATTGATAGAGTTGAAAGGGTTTCACTATCCCATTGTTGGTATGATAGGACAACAAATACTGAATGTATACCAAGAAAACAACACACATCTCTCTGGCATTAAACTTATACGTTGCGACATATAAATGGTGGAGATTACTTGGTTGCCAAAACATTGAGCAGATGCACATACTTAAAAAAAGTTACACTGGGCCTTATGCATATCTCAGATTCACAGTTATTACCATTGATTGAAGCGATAAGAGATCATAGAATGCTAGAAGAGCTAGAATTATATGGAAATAGTATCACAAATACAGGATGCCAAATACTCGCAACATTACTGGAAGATATCAATTCCAATTTACAATATCTCAATTTATACAACAATAATATTGACAGTGCCGGTGCAAACGCCATTATCAATTCTTTGTCTGGGAACAAACAGTTACGAAAGTTGTTCCTACATGGCAATCATCCGATGTTTGATCACAGAAGTCGGCTTGATCAAAATGTACATGATGCTTTGTCTCAGCTATTATGTAATAAATCAAGTATCAATAGTACATTTTTATCTAATCATACACTTCAATACTTACCTGAGGTGGACCTACGATCTTTACTAAAACTGAATGCAGGCACAAACAAGCACCATGTTGCAATCAAAAAGGTTCTAAAGTACCATCGCAATATTGATATGTCAACGCTGTTTGATTTGGCCACAGAAGGCGAAAAGAATCTAAACGCACTGCCAGCCGTAGTTGATTGGTTTGATAAAGGTGAAGAAGCTATTGCTGATGAAGATGAAGATGGTTCTGTTTATCGACTTCATGAAGAATTGGACGAGAATACTACTGATGATAAAAATGAAGGAGACTACCTTGATGCAAGAAAACTATCAGCAATCTACCAGTTTGCTCAGGCTATGCCTTACTGATTGTGCCTGTTTCGCATACCAAAGAAGTTGACAAGAAGAGAAAAAGAGAGTAGCGGAAGATGAAGTGTAGAGATATGTCTCAGTGACAACAAGTGTCACCCCCTCTTGGAGATGATCATGGATGAGGATTTGGTATAGTATGAGTTGGTTGCATTGAAACTTCTTTCTTTAATTTTAAGGATACGACAATGTCTTTTATGCCTCCACAGCTTTCCATAGTTCATCAAGTGCGGTCCTTTGGAGGATAGTTGGAGGCCAAGATATTCTTCGTTGATGATCAACTAACTCAGGATTAAAGTCAACAGCTTCGTCTTCGTTCCTCCACTCTGTCGGAGGACCATCAATCTCAGTTTGCTCCTCATCAAGATGTTGTCCATCCTCAGCCAGATCCTCAACGGTATCAGCTGCCATTTCTATACTTGTTTGGACAGATGGTGTTATTGCAAAAGAGACTTGTTTCTTCATCTTGGTCTCATCATAAGGTTTGGTTCCACTAGTACTAGGTTCTGATACTTCCACAGTTGTTTCCGCAGTGTCAAATCTACTTAGCTGAGAAATGACTTGTCCAACAGTTTCTGATTCAGATGTTTCAGTAGTGGATCTCCTACTATCTCCAAAACTCCTCAGCAGACTCAAACCTCCTCGCATTGATGAAAGGACCCTACTCTCAGCAAAAGGGGCAGTGAAACGTGTTCCCGTCTCAAAGTATCGTACTATTCGGGGATACATGTAAACGATTAGATTGAAGAAACCTTGCAAGGGATATGTAATGACGAACAAAACTGCAATACTATCAGGTGGTGTCTTGCCTGCAAACTGCATTAAACGGAATACTGATGCAAAGAACATGCAACTGAGATTTTCATTGTAGCATATGTTAGTAATAGGTTGAGACTTCAAATGCATATGATAAACAATCAATACAAACTCGGACTTTCCAATACAAACAACCAACATAAAGACAGGCTTGATTCCTAACCTTTCTGCTTTTGTCTCTCTTCTTCTTGACACTCAAATCCAATACTGTTGCGTATGCAGAGATACTCCTAAGTCTCCTTGTCATATACTTATCGAGCTTCCTCTCGGTGTTGAGTACAGTCCTGTAAATGATTACCATAGTAATGGCTAGAAAACATATAACTATCCATACAGGTACATAGAAGAATGCTAGCCGATATGCTTCATAATTAGAATTGTGTCTTTCTGGATGATTTGGCAGGCCGCTTCCAATCCAGCACCACAGACCAGACGCGTTGTATAGTTTCATTCCTAGAGCAGTAAATCCTGTTCCGAGACCTGTCAAGATGGGAAGTGCATGCAAGTACTTCTCAATTTTAACAACCCGAATCTCTTTCCATCCGCATACAATTACAAGGATATAATAAGTAGCCAAGGATACATTGTAAGTCATTGTGCATAACACTGCTGTTTGACCAAAGAACGCCTGTGCTGAACAAGTTTGAACAGTACCTGCTGCTAGGTATGCCTCTCCTCGAGGAATAGGCCAAGTTGATAAGACAGAATCCGAAAACGAACCGAAACAATCACTGATAGACATGGACATTAGAAGCCGGTGATACTGATGGAAAAGATGCATTTGATTTAGAGGCATATAGCAAGCAACGAGCAGTGATGAAAACATCAACTCACCACCAAGCCTCTTCGTCTTTTATTCCTCAACACATGTTGAATTATAAATGCCGATGAACATAGAGATAAGAAGCCTGTAAACTTAGGTGTTATTGCTAGTGTCTTATCTATAGTGCTGTACTCCTCTGTCGCCATTGCAATTGCAAGGGTAGAAAGAAGTAGAAGTAAAGTAAGATGTTAATGTTAGTGTTTTGTGTTTGTGTTTATGTGCTAAGAGTAGTTGAAGTCGAAATAGTATCGATATAAAGAGGCGTAGTGTATTACAGTCTGAGATGATGTGTTGATAGAATGATTAGCCAGATAGTCGTCATCCTTATCTACACTCTAGATACACCGATTATCGACACGTAGCTGGAGTCTCTTCCCCAACATTGAGAGGTTCCGTGTGTGGTCACTTTTATTCTTGCATGTCAAATTTGGATATATTAGCTGTACATAAGCTGATTAGCTGTACGCTCGCTGTGTCTGCACAATAAAAAGCTAGAGTTGAAATACATTTGTATAGAGGCATCATCTGCGATGCTAGTGCTATTCGGTTAGATAAGGATAGATTGGGACAGTGCGGAGGACAGAGAGCGCGATTGCTATTGACGAGCTAGCCTAGCTCTCTACATCCTCTAGTTTAATCTTTATTGAAAGACTTTAGATATCTATGAAATTTACAATAAACCATTCATACATCATCTAACAACAGGAATAAGACATACTGACTCATACCTACCATACTAGAATCATGTGAGAAGTTAGAAGAGATACAGTAGGATGTTGATGGTAATCATAAAAATCGCGTCCACCAAATGCATGGCCATACAATGAAACCGTACGTAGCCAAATACCACGCAAAAATCCACTACCATCTGTCACTATTGTACTATTGTCACTTCTTTTTGGTAATTACATTTCGCCATTAGCAGCATTTCGCATTCGAATACAGTTTGAATTTAGGGTGAACTTATTTTTAAATAATGAAGGAAAGCCGTCAACGCATAAATATCACATGCACCGTCATAAATTATCGGATTGCCTACATATTCATATTAATAATTGCAAAACAAAGGTGAGTTAGTTTTCTATTTTAGAAATATATGATAATGATGTGAATACAAAAAAAAGTTAAGTAGCCATTGGCCGAAGTGGTTCGAGTGCGTAATGATTGTGTATGATGAAGTGGTGCATGAGAGGCAACACGATATCGGAGGTGTTATTTGTGTCCGTTGACGACTTGTCGAGACGATGATGAGGTGCAATATGTGTACTACATCTCAAGCAGCGACGACATGATGAGGGGTCGATCGACAGTTCATCTTCTGCATGTTTTCATATTGATACTCGTATTATTCTAACCGTTCATCATGGTACACACTTCTATCCCTATCATCTTTATTTGTTTACATACATTTATTCATAGAAATAACAATAGTACAACCATACAACCATGCCAGGAGACAAAGGCTTCGAGATTGGTGACTTTCCCCATCCGGAGTCACTTCAATGGGATGAAGAAAACACAAATCGTAAAGATGTCCAACTGCCAATTGAGAACAGTGTCCTTACTGACAGTGGTTGCAGTGGCTCTTCCATTACTCACACAGAAGGACCGGGACATAAGAAGAAGGTGATTGGTGGCATCATCTTAGTCATTGGCACGGCGTTGGCTATTGCCGTTGGTGTGAGTATGGGTAGGGGCACTACAACTGATACTGTATCTGCTGCAAACACAGCAAACACTCATGACCATGGACATTCCAAATCCCAGAAGTCGAAAGGAATTGACTTTGTGGTAAGTGCAAATATGTTTTGTGCAAAATGTGTCTCGTATTGTTTCCCTGTCCCTGACCATCATGTACTTAGAAGGAGCCGTCTAACTTCAAATCAAACAAATCAAGATCGAGCAAGTCTTGTAAAGAGCAATGTGCTGATATTAATAACGGCTGCATCTTTATCGAAGTCAAGGATCAGGAGCAAGGTATTTGTAAACAGACTTGTAAAGTATTGGCAACAGGAAGCGATATCATTGACACCATGATGTCTATTAGCAACTCTGCCAGTGGTTCACCCCTGACCTCCGATCAGAATGATGCCTTTGACACATCATTGGAATATTCCAACGGCTTGAGCAACGACTTCGCATCAATCGAATCGGTCACTTCATACATTGATTTTGTCAATCTCGTTGCAGCTAGTAGCATTCCATCAGCAACATCAATCGCGTTCAGCAAGACCGTTATCAAGGAAGGTTCAACTGGCAGCAGCTATGGAGATAGCATTGTATTGGCTCAGCAGAAATCTATTGCATCCATAGAGAAGACTGCATTAGATGTGAATGCGATGCTCGTGATGGGAATTGAGGCATTCAGCAGCACTGCACAACAGAGCGTGGAAAAGTACAAAGTATCTCTTCAGCAGACACAGGAACGACTTCTTGCAATTTCAAAAGCCCATATCACATTCCTTGGTGAATCTCTCGTTGTGCCGTCAACTGCGAAAGAGTCAGCTTTGATTGATTTTAGGTAAGTGTGTGATCAATAGAATATTTCGTACACATAGTATTAAGTACAAAATATTAAACCAACTCTATATCCCCCCCTTCAATAAAAGGAATCTATGCAGTAACAGTGAGAGCAGTGATATCACTCCGGCTGACATCTTCTTCAACCTTTATGGATTTGGCTGTGGTGTCCCTACTGGTGAACGTCTTTGTAATGGACAGGATACTGGCACATGTCCTCATGGAATCACTAAAGGTATTTCTCTAAACCTACTCCAAAGTGATATTTATGATTATGGAACGTGGCTACTCAGTACTATGGCCAGTTCTATGTACTTGTATTCAACATGCCTTCCTCCTACTAATGTTGACACCTCGTGTACAACTGAGAATAGTCTATCTAAGAAGAAAGTTCTGCTCAAGATGCAGGAAGCATTTGTTGAGGTTGCGTCGAACATAGGTGCTGAAATGCAGTGCGTCAAAGCTGGCACGCCCCAAAACAACAATGTTATTGCGTGTGTTGTAGATGATGTAACAGGATCCATCCTTAGTCCTGGGCAAGCCAACTATGCCAGTGGCACCATAACAACCATTCCCATCACAAAGGAAGAAGCCTTTGACGAAACCGTAGACGTCGTAAAAGAAGTCGTAAAATATGTGGACATACTGGCAAAAGTTACAGACACATTAGGGTCAACTTTAGCGTCAGCATTTCCAAAATTTGGTGCTGCTTTGGGTGCTGCTGCTTCTATTCTGAATCTGGCATCTTTTTTCATGGGACAAGATGTAGAAGATCCGACACAGGTACGTTGTTCTATATATTTGTGGTGCACTCCTCTTTGTTTTCAGTATTGAACTCATCCTTGTCACTATTCTTTAATAGGCTCTAATCAAAAGCGAGTTCGTCAAGACTAACGCAAAGATTGACCAGCTTGGTGAAACTATTACTTCACAGTTCAAAGCATTAACACGGCTAACCACTGATATAGCCCTCGACGAGATCATGGCTAATCTCGATCGTATATCAAGAGCATTTGTTGATTACACATCTAAAGACGCAAATCTCCCTGAATTGCGCTCAAAGTACACGAGTCAGTTTAGGTATGCTTGCAATGAACTTGCATATCGCCCTGAGGACATTCTTCTTTTCTTGTATGGCCACCTTTGTGGCGATGCTGATTGGGATAATGATAGGTGTGAAAGTAAAGATGGAGAATCGACGGGGACGTGCAAGTTTGGCAAGCGAAAAAAGAGTTATTTCCTTGATGTGTATCGAAAGTCGGACAATGATGATCCAGACAATGATCCAGTCAGCATTCTCGAACTTCGCAACTTTCAACAGTGGATTGGTTCAGCCATGGTTAGTAGAGTTTCAGAGCATTTATTACTGTTTATGATCATGCTACTTGACTTTAACTCACCATGAGCTCCTCTCTTTTTCCCACCTCATGACACCTTTAGGCAGAGGCTTTATTTTTACAGGCTGTATGTCTTCCGTTGGATGAAGATTCATGCCCTACAGCAAAAGATCCGGTATTCCAGAAAAATCTGGAGAATAGTAAAGGAGCATACTTGGAAGCTATGGGTAATTTAGTCAACGCGGAGGATTGCAACTGTCCCTGCAAGAGAGTCTCTATCACCAAAGTTAGAGAAACTGATGGAACTGATGGTGGGCTCACTGCAAACGGGTTTGCAGAAGCTGCTATTTTTGTCGATGAATTGTTCAGGTGGCCGAAGGAGAAAGATGTATTTAATTCTGGGTGCAACGTTTACGGGCAAGTGCCTTTAAAGGGTGAAAAAGTACTAAGTAATCCAATTGTCATTGGAACTCTTACCACCGCACAATCGCCGTCGCATAAACTCAGAGTTGAGGAGTACGACAGCTTTGATGGTTTTGATAACGCCTTAAACTCAGGTGCAGACATAGAGTCTAGAAATGTTTCCCCAAGTGATTTGGAAATTGACCAAAATGGAGGTTGTGCGAATTATGTCAAAGACATCTCCACTGATAATTGGAGGTTTACCTACAAGATTGATAGTTTGCCACCCTCCGAATGCCCTCCGGGATTTTGCAGCCCTGCTCGCCCAGACTGCCCAACCGATTTTGTATTCAATCTTCCCCAGTATTGCGACTTGACTAAGACTCAGTGCACTAACAAAAAAGAGAAGGATGAAGATTGTGAAACCGATGGTGAATGCTTGAGCGGCGAATGTTCTGGTGTGAAGTGCACTACTCAATTCTCGGCTGGAGAAGAATGTACCTCGGACTTCCAATGCTTGAATGCAAGCATTAAAAACTCTTTTGCTCAATACAAATGTGTTGAGCTTGAAGGAGGGTCCCGCTGTAATGGTAAATATGCTGATGAAGCTTGTGCTGACAACACTCAATGTTTCACCAATAATTGCAACAATAATAAATGCATTGGACAACAGAAAGGCGGAGCTTGTGATAATGACTTCGAATGCGCAACTCGAAAATGCACCTCGAATGTTTGTGCTGAAATTGGTATCAAAGGAGTATGCAACTTTGACGTCCAATGTGAATCAAAACTCTGCTATCTTGGGGAGTGTCTTCTTGACGAAGGTGAAGATTGTACCAACGCTAATAAGGATGAATGCGCCAATGGGTTTTGCATGTCAGATAAGTGTGGACCTGTACCAACTGGGGCTCCTACCGGTGGTTCTTAGAGAGTGAAGTAGTTTAGCTGGTTAGTAGTTGACATGTGTGGAGTTAGTGGTTCATGTTAACTTGTGGAGTTAGTGGAATGAATACAGAGTTTTTTTTGTGGTTGTTAGCATGTGTTGAACGGCATACGGAGTTAATTGACATATGGGACGAACATGTGTTAACATGCAAGAGAGTTAGAAATAAAGAATAAAAGATCTAATGTCTATGTACATCAACTTATTCTTCTGTACCACAACTATTATTAGGAAGATTACAGGGCGTGTGGTATTGCCATCCCACTGATAGGATAGTACATTGCACTCTCTCTCTCTCTCTTGTTTATCTTTATGAAACTACTGGCCTTTAGCTCATTCCCCAACAACACCCTCCTCGAGCCTTTGCCTAATCTCCGCCCTTCCTTCCCACAAACATTGCATTTAGTAATCCTCATCAAACTCATCCTCAATCTCCTTTGCCTTTTCTTCGTCCGTCTTATCATCGCTACGCCCTCTCCTTCCCAATCCTCGACTTGCCTCCAACTGTTTCTTATACGCATCAGGTGTGTACCTCATGGCCCTCAAAGCATCATTATGAGTAGTCAAACAGTATGCCACACGACGATGGAATGCCTCCGACGGCTCAACAGTGGCATACACATCCACTAAATCATGTGACTGAACATACTTCATTTCATGATCAATCGTTGCATCAATAACACCATCACGTACGGCCTTGGCAACAACAAACTCGGCAGATGTCGCACTGGGTAGACCCAATCGATGAGCGACGTCTTCCAATGAGATGCGTGAGTAACTAGTCTTGAGACGACGTAATCCAGCCTTAACAACCGAATGTGCCAACCGTGAGATTAGCGTATAGGTACCATCCAAACGTAAACGCTCGGCATGGGTACTAACGGTAGTATGAAAGACCGCCAAATCACCCCTACGAACTGCCTGTGCAATTTCTAAATACGGCTTGAGCTCAACAACCATACCCTCACCAAAGAATACAGACCGATCTGGAATTTCACCCATTAATAACTGCACCACAACCAATAACCGTTGTACGGCAATACGAAATCCCAATCCTGTATTGGTAGGACTTTTCCGTAACGCTTGACTCAAGTTCGAATATGCCTGGGTATATTCCAATCGTAATGCCTGAACCCTACCAGAATAATATAAATAACGAATCAATTGATTATTACTTGCACTTTCAACAGGGAAGGTTGCATTACTCAATAACTTTTGTGCCTGTTCAATTTGATCACCCTCCAATAAATCATGTAACATGATATTTAGTACGGTGGCACTAACATCCGAGTCCTTACGTAAAACTGCCATGGTATGACGACTTGCTAATTCCGAACGTTGATTGGCAATTAATTCCGACCGTACATTGGATGGTAAACTCTCCAATGTTAATGACCTATAACGTAATAATCTTGCCAATAATGGATATAAACCACCAACGCCACTCCCACTAACATTAAATGTAACATCACCACAGTCAGTTAAATGTGCATCTAATATTGATAAACTTTTAATACACCATTCATATGCCTCGGTATAGTTGTTTGAACGCCATTGAATACGAATAGCTAAAGTTAATAACCATGATTCTACTTCACGAGATGATTTTGTTAGGTAGGATGGTGGTGTGTCAACCTTGATGGCATCTTCTTCCTCCTCTTCCATTGCATCATCATCCTTCTTTTTAGCAGTAGTATCATTATCCTTTTTGTTAAACTCTGTCAATACCGCAGCACGTTCATCAGCTGTAGCTAAATTCATTAACAATTCACGTCCAGTGGCACAATTACTCGATGGATCGAGTGTACGCTCAGCGCAGCATGCAATTTGCGCCAGTGTGGCTTTACCAGCCGTACCTGATACAGAACCTAACCATTTCTTGAGTATTTTAGATTGATTTATTAATGGCGTGGGGGCTGCAGATACAACAATGGTTGATTTAGATGGTGCATTATTTGTATTATTAGTTTGACCACCAAATAAACGCTCAAGACGTCGTGCGGCTGATTCGACTGGTGGATATTTCGGTGGTGGGGGTGTTACTGGTTCTTCCTTCTTTGTTGTTATAGTCGTTGGAGGACTATCGTCCTTCTTAACAGTAGTAGACTTCGCCGCCATGACTATCGTATAATTTTGTTTATCGACTACAAAAGATGTTTATGGAGTAGCCCTTTGTAGCCCATGGGCAAAGATACCGTAATATTTTTAACGAATAATAAGAGATTAACAAAACTTGGCGCATTGCTTAACATAGACCTCTCTGTTAATACCAATTACCAGAGAAGTATTATATTATATTCGTCCTTATCATCTTGTCTATATTCATTTACCGTCTGTCTACCATAAGGATTGAAACCCTTATCTGTCAACGATGCAGGCAGATGAAGGGAATGATCATCATCATCAAAATCCAAATGATGGTGAGGATAATGTTGACAATGGTGATAATGAGGACGAGTTCTATACATTGTGCCGTGAAATTATTGATAATACCGCTCAGGAACGGGTAAAAGACTTAGCAGAAAGATTAGATATCTGTATTCCACAGTGCAATGAAGAAGTTTGGAATAGATCTAAATATCCTTGTATAAAAAGTCAAGTAGCAAATTGTTTTAGTAATTTTGGAACTGAAGGGGTTGAGTTGTTACAATCGGTAATAACAAATCTAACCAATGATAATTATAATTATAGAGAGGTTAATAGGTTATTGGTGGATGCCGGGTTGATTGATTTAGATAGTGATATATCAATTCAATCAGAAAATTCTGATGATAATGATGGTAATTTATCACCCGATGAGAATGAGGATGAAGGTGGCATCGGGGATGATAATAATGTTTCATTTTTACCAGTTGATGATTGGTCTGATGAGTTATCGGAATCAGACCATGATGATCAACCGGCGGAATTGCCAGATGGTGAGGTGGGAAATGCTGAAAATGTTAATCCCGGGGAACAGCTTGGTGATGATATATCGGGTGATATTAATATTTATTCGCCCAAGGCAGCATTACCAACCAGGATTAAATCACCCAATGATGTAACTGATACCAGGGAGTTTAGTAATGCACAAGAAGAAGAATTAGCGGCATCTTATCAAGATGAGACTGTAGCTCCATCTTCCCGACCGCTACCTCCACTTCCACCAGTACGAGGAGTTGATCCAAATATTCAGCAACATCATTGCTTCTCACATGAAAATGGGATGCTGATTATCCCTCTCCCGCAACTCCAACAGAGTGGGGACAAACGTATGCACCCGACTGCTAAAGAAATTGTCAAGGAGTATTCTTTGAGGGCATTGGACATTATCAAACATCACAACCATTATCTTGACGTAAGCAGTCCTACATTCGACCAACATACGTTTCCATTACACTATGAGAAGAATGGGTTGAAGTATAGTGCTGCTGTTTATGGCGTGTGGAAATTATTTGATGAAGTATGGGTGCTAGATAAGGTTGGCTGTGCTCTCCGACTTTTGGGGAGGATTGCCACCAAGTATCCTGATGCTGAATACAGAGTACGAGTACTAGTCGATATGGATTCCATCCCTTATCAAGTTCAAAATCTTCTACGGCAAAACACAATGGAAATGATTGCGGAGTTGGCATGCCCTTCGAATGCTGTGCACGAACCACTACGATTGTACTGTAAGAAGCTACTTGGTACCGTAGGCATTGATGCAGGTATTGGTAGATCGACAACGCTTCAGACATTAGAAAACGGGGTTGCATACAATTTAAAAGCATCTGATGTCGAGGACAAGGTATCAATTCTAGCTGAATTTGCTCGTTGGGACGATTCTCTACGGAATGAGATGTGTAATCAAGTTGTGGCAGCAGCTGATTCATTTATGCGATTGCCAGAGCTGCAACGTTTTCGTAATGAAGGTCCAAAGAGAGGTGTATATGCTATGGCACTGATCAACTGGGCATCTGGAAAGAAAGATTGGCAACGATCATCTCATGAAGATCACACGTGGGTTGTTGGAATGAATAGTGTCCGAGATGCCTTGCCAGCAAGACATCAAGGTGTGGGTGGTGGTACTTTGAGATATGACAGTAATTATTCTCCAGAGGAACTAAGAGTTGGAGCAGGGGAATATGTCATTGATCTAAAGAAAGGAATACAGATGGCATTAGAAGGCAACCTTGTCTTCTGTCTGTTGAACTTTTGGTACAAGTATTTCACATGGAATCAGCTGGTTCAAATGATCACAGCTGTTCACTTGGAAGTAGAAGGAACAAGTTCATTGGAGGTTGGTTTCAAGATGATATCCCAAGTCTTCAAATCTCCTTTGGCTACCAGATCAAATCAATTGCCAAGTGAGTTGATTTACTTTGTTCTCAATCTACCCGGCGGTGGCTCAGTTCTTGCCTGCGTCAACAAGTCATTCTGCAGTGCTGCTGATGCCACCAACAAGATTGATGATCGTACGGCTCTGCTCACGGCTTTAGCTCAAGAATTTGTTGCAACAACACTGAGTACAATGCGGGGAGAAACAGTAACTCACATGAGATGCATCCAGGCCGTGCAAGAAAAGCTGAAGATACAACATGATTTGCATTTGGGCAAGATGATTGCTGCAGCCTTTTCCCGTACTAGCATCACAGAGGTTGATGCATATCTTTCTTCTGGACTTAGTCGGTCTAATTATTGGACTAAACAAGCTCAGAGACAAGTGAGGGGAGTTGCCACAATGAGTGGGCTCAATGCAAATGGCAAGCGTTTTATTAACGGTCCTTGCTCCTTTGTTTCGTGGTATGGTATGATTGCTTTAACACAAGGTGGTACTATTCAAGAGTGTTTTGGCAACCTTGCAATATACTGTGTCGAATCGACTAATCCTGCTTTGTGTTGGAAGAAGGTATTGGCAGATTTATATGGTTGTGACTGGTACCCAATTTTGAAGAGAATTGCTGAGCTTGCCAAAGATGTGATCCGATAATATAGGCTGAGGACTTTTTACTTTTTGGGGATCGCAATGGTATCCTTCATGGTAGCTAGCGGTAGCTTCCGAATATGATTGTTTGCAGTGCTTTGAAGTAAGGCTAGGCACGTCTATGCCATGAGTGAATAGTGCTTTTACAGTTTTCTGATTGATATGAATCAATCAACAAATTCTAAAAAGCACTATTTCCGGTTTTAGGCCATTTTGTTACGTTGTGCTATATATTCCTGGAGTAGAAGATAGCTTGTGTCATATGCAAAACATGATCATGAATACCTTGATTAAACCGTGCACATAAATATTATGAATGATAACTCTGACTATAAATACAAATCAACATTTTTGAGGCTGAGGCAACACCTTCTCATTGTTTCTGGGGCATTTTGTCAATATCACTAAATACCAATTCTCTTTCCTTGTTCAAAGCATAGAGCCTGCCACTCTCGTCACCTGTAGCGATATCATTAAACAGCAATTGCATTGTACCTTCCACTCCTTCCCGAGGTGTTTGTGCAGACGTCTCTTCTTTCTTTAGACCATCGTACTTGGGCATCTTCAAGATCAAATCAGTATAAACTAGCCCCGGATCGTAACTTGATACACGTAAGTTTGGATATTCATGTGCAAGTCTAATCATGCATGCATCTCCGAACATCTTGCTGGAAGATGCGCACAGTTTATTAAGTTGGAGAGAGATGATCATAACTTTTGTTAGTGTATGTGGTTTGTAAAGGCAATCAAATCAAGGCAAATCGAGTTCGAACAAAGTTCATATACCGCGGACTTTCCTGAGTCCATACATGTGAAAGTCTGGTGCCGAATCGGAAAAGGGTCCTCCTGGAAAGCCTATTTCTTCAAATGCTTTGATTCTTTCTTCAATGGTATTGGATCTTTCATATGCCGAAAGGCATTCATCAATCATTGGAGTAATTGTTTCATCAAATGAAGAGCTCCCATCCATGAGTTTTGCTTGATTTGCTTGGCTTGAATATGAATGCATCAAAGGACCTAATCCCGAGGTGACTACGACAACTCGTCCATCGTCTTCGACTATTGGAGTAAATGCATCTAGCACTCTCTGTACACCTGTTGCACAAACATCCATCAATTCTGGTAGTGGATATCCCCAAAGTATACCGGCATTTGATACAATTCCAGAGAGCTTTCCATCTTGACCCAACTTTTGCTGTACTGTTTCTAATGCAGATTTGACTGATGTATCATCTGTAACGTCCAATTGTACCACATCAACTCTACTATCATCATCAGAACAACATTCATCAATCAGTTTCTGCTTTGCTTCCTCTCCTCGTTTCAAATCTCGACTGCATAAAAAGATATGTGTATTAGAATGTTCTAATAATATCCTTTCACAAGTTGCATACCCTTGGCCTTTATTAGAACCACTAATAAGGTATGATTTCATAGAAGGTGATACAGCTAGAGCGGTAACCACAGTGGATAATGTGGATAGGAATAGAAAGATGTTATTGAAGATTATTGTCATGGTGTGTGTTGTGTTGTATCTTATTGATTCTCGTACTTGTGGGAAGTGAATTCGAATGTATGTATTCTTCAGAATCGATTACTATTGAATACTACTATACCGTAATGGACATGTCACAATTTCAACAATGGGTACGATCAGAACAATCAAAAGATTAACTCGCCTTGGCTTGCACAATTGAGAGCGCTAAAAGGCCACCACTAATTTTAGTATAAACGATAGTTACAATATGAACCCCTGATGATATCTAGTATACTATGTATATTGTATTGCAATCATAGATATGTTATCGTTTACATACAATGAACAAACACAAGATGATACGACTTATTAGACAAACATAAGCAAGTATCTCTTTATGTCTTCTTCACCACACTCTCATAAAATTCCTCGGCAACACATGTCGTACTTATGGATAACTATTTTAGCGGCATGATTGTAGAGATTAGTGTTTATTAGTTGATTATTATATTGGCAATATCAAGATGTGGATCAATATTAATAGCGTCTATGATTGATCAGAGAGAATATTGCAATAGTTTTACATAAGACATAAGTGCTCTCTGAGATTGTGATAACAACAATCAGTAATAATATGGCGGCTCTGATGCGCAGCAACCGTAGCAACAACAATACTTTGCACTCTCATATTAATGGTAGAGGAAGTAGTACTCACAATAATATCAACGATGATGAAGCAAACAAGGGAAATAGAAAATCATATATCCAGCGTATCAAAGCACAACTTGTAATATACACCTGTTGCTTTTTATTGGCATGCACTCTGATGTACATTTACTCGTCTGGTAGTCAAGATGCAACAACAATGCCAAAGCTGAAGATAAAGGTAGCGCCTCCATCAAAGGCATTACCAGGTCGAATCATATATGGAGCCAAAAGTAAAGGAGATGATACAGCAAAGTTGGTCAAGCAGGCAATTCAGTCAGGTTTTAGACATATTGCAACAGGTGGTTTTCACAATGAGTATAATGAATCAGGCGTGGGTGAAGGTTGGAAATCAAGTGGTATATCTCGTCACGAGCTATATCTGCAGACACTATTCCTACATAATTCAGTCAATGGGTATGCTACACAAAATTGTCATCTTCCAGATGTATGCCCACCATCGCCAGACTTGAGTATAGAACAACAAGTTCGCATCTCTATCAAATCAAGCTTATACAATTTACAAACAGATTATATAGATGCAGTTCTTGTTCATAACTTCCGGGCTAAGCTACAACCATATGAAGAAACAATACAAGTTTGGAGAGTATTAGAAGAGTATGTTGATAAAGGGACTATACGTCATTTAGGTATTGTTAGTGTTCATGATAAAGAATATTTGACAAAGTTATATAATGAAGCAAGGATAAAACCAACAATCATTCAGAATAGATTCCATAGTAACCGTGGATATGATATATCTCTACGACCATTGTTCAAAGAATTGAACATGTCAAATCAACTATTCTGGATCCTAACAGGAAGTGCCGGGGGTAGAATACGTAATAATGATGTGGTGAAGGAACTAGCACAGAAAATGGGTGGAGTGTCGCCACAGATATTGTTGTATTCATTCACAATGGAGTTGGGTGGATCACCACTCATTGGATCAAAGAGTATAAGCCATATGCAAGATGATGTTAATAACTTGATACGGAATAGTATACGGTGGAAGAAAGATGATTTGATTGCAATGGCCAATGTCATCAACAAGAATTTGATATCGTAGCATGAAAACATAGTAATTAGAGAGAACATATAAGCTATCTTCCAACTATACTGAGAGACGTAGACAAGAGCGTCAACTCATCAACTAAGCTAACTATGGATGTAATTAACTTCTTCTATATGCAGGAGTAGTGGCTTAACGTTCTTGACGCGTGATATCTACCAGGCTAGCTCTAGATGCGGGGAGAAAAATGTTTGAGTTTATTCGTGTTTGTATCTTATATTTTAGGTGTGAAAATAGTGTGTTGTTGGTGCATCTTTCATTAGTTAAGAAGCTCAAGAGCTCAATATAATATTTATTGAAGAGGGTAAGCTCATTAAAGGCTCAAGAGATTCATCGGTGAGTTATGAAGTCCGGTTTACGTACATTTTCTTGTGAATGATTGAATACTGATTGTTTATGTGTTGATATGTGTAAATATTATATGTACTGTTTGTTGTAGTTATGTACCATTGTATACAAACAATATTGTACTATATAATGTTTACGCATCTAACTCGCCAGGTTGTACCTTTTCCTATGCACAGAGCATCCATATTCCCATATCACAAATCCGACATTCATATTATCAATACCTCTAGGTATATCATGTCCACAAATAATGAAGCAGAGGCATTAAAAGCCGAGGGGAACAAGTTGGCAAAGCAGCAAAATTGGGCAGCTGCTGCAAAGAAGTATGAACAGGCCACAGCAATTGACCCATCATGTGCAGTATATTGGAGTAATCTTGCACTCTGTTACTCCAAGATGAACTTGCTAATCGAATACAAGACAGCTTCTGCAAAGACGGTAGAGGCCGATCCATCATTTGTGAAGGGTTATGTCAGATTGGCAAATGCTCATCATCGACTATTCGAATTTGAAGATGAAAAGAAAACTCTGGAGAAAGGATTGGAAATGCATCCTAATCATACAGAGCTAACAAAGATGATGACAAATGTTATGAAAGAAATTACGTCAAGAGAGAAATTTCAACAAGTATTACTAACAGTGCCTGATGTCAAGCCTATTCTACTCGGTGGTGTATCCGGTGAGGGATTGAGTGATATGGTTGAGCCTTTAGCAGCGGCCAGTCCATGTTTCTTTGGGTTGAAACGATCTGTTCTACCTCCTATCAGCAAGAAATACAAAGATTTATCAAAAGTTAGTGATGGCGTTAAAGATATAATCGAAGCTTTCTTCAATGGTGATGTGAAAGCTCAGTGGGTACTATCATCAGATTCGGGTGCTCTGGAAGTGGAAGGTTATTTGTTAAACGATTCGGTACCAGTCATGAGAGTTAGCCTTTATCCACCAACTGGTTTTCAATACCAAACGGAGCAGCATCCACAGTATCATAACACCTTGACGTTGGAAGATAAGAGATCAATCGGGGTTGTATTGATGCATCGTCTTCTTCGTGAACATGGCTTCAACATGGGTAAACAGTTGCATGAGATGGTGATTTTTGGACTTGTTACTGAATTAACCAAGGTAAGCTCAAGGTTATGTGATATCCTTTTTTTTTTGTGCACATGATATGTCTCTCCCTTGATTTAATCTTTACCTATCATTCTGCTTCTCAGAATTACAATCACCTCAACCGATTCAAAGATTCAGTCGATGTTAGGCTTTCATTTGCAGATATGGCCGTGGGTAGAAAGTTGTATGGTTTGTTAGATCACATTGGCACCTTATTCTGTGGGGGGACTTCTGCAATTTGTCACATGTGTGAGGAGTTAGAATCCGCCAAGTATTACGGAGAGGCAGCCTTGATATACTCGGAGTTGTGTGAAGGCCGACTGTTTGAACGGTATGAGAACTTGTCTAAAGCACAGCTTCATGCCTACGCAGGGCTTGCATTCAAACGTAACCAAAACTTTGTCGATTCGGAAAAAGAGTACATTGCAGCTTTGCGTGAAGAAGGAGCTTCCTTTCAGAGAAACGCCTACAACCATGCGTCTCATGTATTGGGAAACCTTATGACAATGTATCGAATTGTATCTTCGGAGGTGGTATGCGGTTTGAAGTCAGATGAAGTTCACAGAGAAATGCAGAGAGCACATCATGTTCTTACAGGTTTGCTTTCAGTAGCTCGATGTCTCCCTGAAAATGACGACGGCACGATCGGGTTAGGTAAGTCAGAAGTTAATTGTGCACAATGGTCACAACCCACCCTTTGATTTGGACATTGGTTTCTGATTGTGGAACCATGGAATGTGTACTTACATGGTGTGGATTAAGCAATGATATGGTTTCGCTATTTCACTAACAAATACTAACCTCCTTACCTCCCTCTCTTCTTGGATATACTTGTGACCATTGTGTGTAATTAACTTCTGATTCTTCTTCCCTCAGGATTACCATCAGCAATGTTGGAGGGTATTTTGAAAGACTCTTACAAGAACAGGCACAAAGCATTCAAAGCAATTCTCAAGGCAGTGGCAGCTCCAACTATTGAGGAGTATCATGAGCGTTTATTTAGCTGCCAGAACGACCGCCCAATTGACGTGAGAATGGCAAATCCACGTGACAAGCAAGAAATGCAAGCCGATGTGTTAAAGCATCAAGAAGATATTGGCAAATCCTATGCTCGAGAAACCACAAAGAAGAGGGGGGAAGCCGACATTGAGACTGGCTGGGAGTGCAATTGTTGTCACATGGTATCAACAGAGAACAAGAAACGTTGTCCTTGCCTAACTGTTTGTTATTGCTCAAAGGAGTGTCAGAGGAAGCACTGGCCTACTCATAAGTTGACCTGTCCAACTCGAAAGGCTAACTCAAAGAAGTAGGGGTATTGTTCATATGTTGATAAATGAGGATGAAGAAGAGATATACATATCAAAGGTAGAGGCGAATCGAATAGAAACGGGGGATATCGTTGACTTCAGAATATAGATAGAAATAACCAATAGCACATATGATTTGGTTTCATCTTTTCTGTGATACTCTGCTAGGGCTAGACTTGCAGGCTATTTGTTCTCCCCAATTCTGTGAGTCATGGGTCAAAAGCTCTAAAGTGAGATGTGTGAGAAAACATATAAGCAACATTCTAGTGTGAATGTGAGTGAGTGAGATTAGAGGGTTAATCTCTCATGAGTAAGCATTTTTTGGTAGCCTTGACTCCTTGAGTTAGTCGTGATACATGTTCATCACTAGAAGAAGAATCTGATTTGATTGCAACGGCCAATGTCGTCAACAATTTGATACAGTAGCAGCAAATAGCATCGGTATACATCTTACTGCTCACATATGGGTTCTCTCATCGTTATAAAGATACCGTATTGATATGAGTCGCGACACACGTTCATGGGTCAAAGTGAAATTGAGACAGATGATTGGCTTGCAAGTATGATTGGTTTACATTGCAAAAACAAGCAAACCATATCCATCATCTGCTAACATGAAACTCTCTTTATTATATTTAACCTCTGCCATTATGATGGCCTGTGCCGTCGCTGACACCGAAGAGTATCATAAAAACTGGCATGACAAATCATGGGTAAGTCGAATCACTCTGCTTTGAGCAGTACTTAAGTTCACCTTTTCACTACTAACACAACTTCTTTATTCTTTGTCGAACAGCATGACCATCATCCTCATAACTGGAAAAACAAATGGGTAAGAGGCTTTTATTTTAAAGATCCATGATCATGTTATGCCTCTATCACTACCATATTGGGGCAGTTTACATGGAGTTTATCTTCTCATACTAACGCAATCTTCTATTCTCTTTGTTATCGAACAGCATGACCATCATCCTTATCACCCTGACCATCACAACGGTAGCGATCGACCATGTTACAACGGTTACGACAAGGTCTGCATTCACCCGGACTGCGATAGTTGGGGATACTCTGATGATGAAAACAATGCCTGTGGCAAAGCATGGTATTGTGATGATAATGTAAGTGTATGGGGTTGGTCTGAGAAGGACTTTGATGCTTCCCAAGTCCATTGTGGCTGCTCGAAAATCTGCTACCAAACGGTATGGCATAGTGGGGCAGAGGCGTGGGTATGCTGTGATGACGAGGAGGACAAGCAGATGGAGAAGCAGGAGAAGATGCTTAGGGGTGCCGAGAATGGGGAGGGGATGACTCTTGCGTCGGAGTAAGGAATGAGTAAAAGTGTATTGTTTGGTAGTAGATGTTTAGTCTTTGTAAAAGCAATTGCAATGTAACCTTCATTGCTTAGGCATGACAGAGTGATACACTTCTAACTTAAGTGAAGCAGTAGGCATTCCTTTGTCTCAGTAGAGAATACAGTCTATTCTTTAACATCCTCGCTCTTCTCTTCTTCTACATCCATTGCCTCTACAAGAAATTGATCATTCGTATAAATGCACATTTCAGATGCTGTACCAGTGATCAGATGTTGTATGATCAATAGAGGAGAATATATGAGTTTTGATTGTTGATCATTCGTTTCCGTTAATACACACAGCATATACATCACATCTTCACTGTCCAAAACTTACCAATTTGCATTGCCTTCTTTGCAACATCCTCGGCACTTAAATCGTCGTTATCCATCTGTGCACGTGCAGCAGCAATTGCAAATGTACTTCCACTACCCACACCAAGCACACCATCATGACTTTCTAATACATCGCCATTTCCTGTGATATTAAACATTGCCTTCTTATCAGCAACTAATAGACTAGCTTCTAATCTTCGAAGATACTATGTTGTTTTGATGACAATCAGTTATATCGGGATCGACGAGCAGTGTGAAGTTAGAGGTGAAGTGTCTTCTGTTCACAAATCACAACAAGTACTAATCACTCTACTTACCTTGTCAGTTCTCCATCCCTTTGCCAATTCAACACAACTCCTTGCTAATTGGCCCGGGTATTCATCCAACTTACCCTCCAATCGTTCTAATAATGTAAATGCATCAGCTGTACTACCGGCAAAACCAACAATTGTACCCTCATTCTTCTCATCGTCATCATCACCGTCCTTCTTACTATCATCATCAGGAAGTTCTCCACCAAATGTTTTGGGGTAAATCCTACGAATTTTCTTAGCATTTGGTTTAACAATAACACTTCCCATTGAGACCATACCATCACCCATCATACATACACGTCCATTCTTTCGTACACATACAATTGTTGTACCGTGCCAATCTGGTGATTGTGTATATTGTGTTGCATGATAGATTGATCGACGTGCT
>Ga0214477_100484_pt1 | contig 27633 bp, 15 predicted proteins | sample M1_20Mar14CPVII9_FD_165058 | JGI IMG/M metagenome (GOLD analysis project Ga0214477, IMG submission 165058) | Marine eukaryotic communities from Monterey Bay, California, United States - M1_20Mar14CPVII9sort6BwellC16 | ecosystem: Environmental > Aquatic > Marine > Unclassified | place: USA...
ACTATCATCGAATACCCGGATCATTATTGCAACTATTACAACTATATCGTTTTAGTTGTGTGCACACGCTCGAGCAATTGATTTTTTAACATTGCAAATCGTATATAGAGGATGAATTGCATGTAGAGGATGAATTGCATGTTTGTCGGAATTGCAAAGGCTGCATAAATAAGCACTACCATTCATCCAACGCTTATGGTAATCGAACCATGATTATTGCCATAGGATCATATTTAGCTGTTGAAGAGCCCTAACGTCAAAGATTAATATTGTGATGAGCCCACATGCTAACTTGTAATTTTTCATGTACGTTCATAATAATTTGATCGTCACTTGTTCAGCCCTATTGCATTAGAATACAAGGCTTAACACCATTGTTGCCTCTAGCTTCTTCATTCTCCATACTCTCAACTCTCGACTCTCATTCAGTCTCTCATTTTTTGCAACTTTCCTCGCCTAAAATTTGCTATCGGCCGCTTTCAACTTTGGAAGGTGCCTAATTATACTTTATTTGTTTTTACCTAGTGTATGTAATACATTAATTTTATCGCCAAATTTATTCTTAAAAGGCACGAAGGAGGAACACAATAAAAAGCTGTTGGAGTTACCTAGGGTAAACTGATCATGTATTCCACAACAGGAGCATGCAGTAAGTTGAGCATCTTGTGACTCTTTATCGTTAGTGCTATACTTAGATTTAGTTTTGCTATCCCAATCGCATCCTCGGCCAGTCTCGTCGTAGAATTCAATACCCTTGGAGTGTTGCCGTTCGGGTGTGATTGCTTGATCTTCTATCATCTTTATTACGTGATTCCTATTCTCTTCAGTCGGGTTTTCTTGATACACTTGCATTGTGATTTCTTGCAATCTATTCTTAGATGCCATGTGCATATTCATCGCTGCAACTTCTGGACCAAGCTCTCCATTTGGTATAGTTTCATAACCTATTGTATTCAGTAGAACTTTACCATCTTTATCCTTTTTAAACATGTCTCCTACTTTAGTTGCAAACGTTGCCTTATTCAAATCTTTATTCTCACGATCATCACGTCTTGTCTCTCTCTTGTGTTCTTTATCTGTTTCTCTTTCCTTTGCTCTATACTCACGATCAGCATCCCTCTTCTCTTTCATTCGTTTTGCATTCTTTTCTTTTCTCTCTTCTTGTCTAAGGATCCTTGCTAATTTTCTATTAGTATCGTAAGACGATATAGTATTCTGTGTCAGTATAGTGTCAGTGTCAGTATTTTCAGTTTGAGTGTGAGCAGGTTGAGTTATTGCAACTGCAGGAGGGTTGTTATCTCCCTGAGCAGTGACATCGTCCGAGGAACCACCTACAGACGAGTACTTGCAATCTTGTGGTTGTGCTATTGCATCTGCAGAAGGATTGTTATCTCCCCGAGCAGTGACATCGTCTGAGGAACCACCTGCAGATGAGTACTTGCAATCTATATTATCAGGTTGTGTGATTGCAACTACAGGGGAGGTGTTCTCTCCTCGTGTAGTAGCAACATCATCCGTAAAACCTGAAATCACAGACGACGTATTGTGTCCCTTCTTAGAACTTGATCTGGTGGTAACCATCGATATATAACGTATCTATCAACAATTGCTGGTTGTATTGTATTAGTTCGTTGTTTTGTGAGTATAATGGTATCATTTCGTGATATGATATACCCGCACAAACAATCAGAATTCGGGTTGTCAACACTATCGAATCTATCAACACCACCATTGTATCCGAATTTGACATCGGTGTACTCATTTTCTGGACTGCTATCCCACATTGGTATCCCCGTTGCAAGAATAAAAGTGCGCACAGACAATTAATGTTTGGGAAGAGACGCCAGCTACGCTGTGTCTGGAGACGCCAGCTACGCTGTGTCTGATATCTACAATGTCAGCAATTCAGCAGTCAGCAATAGATCAGCAAGATAATGGAAACCATGGTCAAATCGTAGCAAATAGCACATTCGTATACAGCAGTGTATTCACTCTTTTTGATGTAATCAGTAAAGTTGGATAAGTAATTTGTTGGAGGATACCTCTATGCAACAACACATTTATATCCTAACATCCTACAATGGAGGAAACGAGCAATGGTAATCAAAATCAAACAACCAATAATATCGATGACGATATGAGTGAAAATGAAGATTGGCATGGTGATTTTGACGTTGAAATTGTATTAGAGAACCAGAATATATTACAAAGACTCAAGCATAATGATCCCGCTATTACCCATCTTTACATAGACTTGAATTGTCATTACCATGGCCAGGATGGGGAGTGTTTTTTCAATAGTATAGACTGGAAAGTGGATGGCGGTTGCATTACTAATAATACACATCTAAAGAAGCTGCTTATGCGTTACATTGGCACCCCATTAGGAAGGGATGATTCACAAAATTATATTTTAGGAGAGCAAGGAAATAAGTTGCCAACCAAACAACAACTTCAAGACTTCTTCTCGTGCATATATCGGAACCGCTCCATTACACAATTGGAAATCGGTGACATTACTTACAATTCAATGAGTATCACTGATGAGTTTGGTGGGAGTTTGTTTGAGGGTTTGCGTGGTCATCCCAGTATCAAGAGATTGGATATAACAAATACTAAAATTGGAGATATTTTGGTCAGTGTACTTGGGGGATTACTGAAACACCCACGGTCACAATTGAAGATTCTTCGTCTTCGTTATAGCAGTCTTTATGATGGGGGGCTTAAGTTGTTGTCTAATGCATTATTGCTTAACAATACTTTGAAGAGTCTATGCCTTACTGGCAGTAGTGACATAACGTCTGCAGGATGGAGGGCACTATCAACTGTTTTGCAACATAACTGTAACTTGACTGAATTAGAACTATGCCATACCGGGATAAATAATGAAACAGCAAATATATTAGGCAGGGCTATACGAAACTCTTCATTAAAGAGACTTGATCTCGCTTACAACAAATCTATCAACATTGTGGGGTGCCAGACATTGCTCGAACAATTGTCACAAATTTCGTTAGTACACCTGGGCCTCAGAGAGAATAGGATTAACAATGAATCATTATCTGTCTTGGCTAATATCAGTACATTGAATTCCTTGGATCTGAGCGGTATCACTTCAATTACCCCCACAGGATGGCAATCCCTGTTCAACTCATTACAAACGAGTAACACTAAGTTGAAGAAGCTCAGTATTTCCGGTAATGAGATTGGTAACAGAGGGAGTGAAGCTCTAAGCAATTTATTGAGGAGTACAGGTACATTAAAAGAACTGGATATGAGTGGTATGGCGCCATCAGCTGGCCCAAATGTAACTTCACAAGGATGGCGAACATTGTTCTCATTGTTACAAGATTCCAACTTGGACATTTCAACTCTGTATCTTGATTCAAATCGAATTGATAATGAGGGGATGCAACTTTTGGTGGGCATACTTTCAGGCATGAGATCGCTGAGATATCTCAACTTGAGGAGCAATCTATTGGTGACACCGAATGGCTGGCAATCATTTGCACAGCTCCTTCAAAGTCCCAACTGTACCTTAGAAAGACTTGAACTGACCGACAACAATGTTAATGATGACACAGTAGTTTCATTTTCAAATGCTTTGGCACACAACAAAATTCTAAGACGCCTCATTTGTGACGACTGTTATGATGAGGACAACAATGAGCTCATCATTGAGAGAGGATATGAAGCCGTTTCTGCTCTTGTCTGCAACGAAACAAGCATCATGGATACATACAACTCCAACCACACATTTCAATATTTCTATTGTGAATATTCATCGGATTTTCCTCATGATCTTAATGATTATTTAGAACTGAATCAAAATGAGGACAAAGCAGAAGTTGCACGCCAGAAGATTCTACAAACTCACTTCTCTGATGCATCAAACATTCAAGAGTTGCTAGATATGGAATTAGAGGTGATGCCGACTGCTATTGCATGGGTAGGAAAGTCAGCTCGTGTTTGTTGGAGTGGTACAAGTGTTTCTGGATTATCTCTATTGTACAATCTGATGAGGAGATTGCCAGATCTGTTTGATTCGGGTGCTGCACGAAAGAAGAGGAAGCGTGTCTGAAAAGTGTATACCTATATCATCGTATTAAAAAATAAGTTGTTTGTGAAATGAACCAACTCTCTCATACACATGTATTCCCACATCTCCTCTATATAGTTACCTCTCTTGCTATCATCTTCCTATTCCTCTTCCCAGAATCTTTTGGATATGTTGTGGTATCCCCAAAATGAGTTTACATAAATGAAAACTATCTCAAATCCTTTTATTCTCGAAAAATGCCGCCGACTATCAGCTTAGTAATACCTCAAGGTATTCATTAACAATTATTGCAGCGCCGAATACATAAGTAGGTCTAGTAGTAGAGTACATTCATTTTGACACTCTTTCTTCATCGGTAGTAATTTGATAGTAGTGGTATCAATTTTTGTTAGTTAGACAATCTATTGCAATGATAAGCACAAACCATCAAGACAAAACTGTCGATATAATTGAGGACGACGATGACGAGAGCGTTGCTATTTACGAGGATAATACTGATGATGAATACGACCCGGAAGAAGATCCTTTCATATTAGACAGCGATACATTTGAAAGACTCAAGCGAAACGATCCGTCTATGATTGATCTTCGAGTAGACTTAGATTGTGATGACGATGCTAAATATGTTACCTATTTTTTCAATAAGATTGATTGGAAAGCGGATGGCGATTGTATTGCCAACAATACTCATCTCAAGAGGATGCGTATACATTATAATGGAAAATATTTAGGTGGATCAAATGATTTACCTCGGTATGTATTGGGAGAGGAAGGAGATGATTTACCCACAAGGCAACAACTTCAAGACTTCTTCTCGTGTATACATCAGAACAGCTCCATTAAAAGTATAATGATGCATGGAATTGGTATTAATGATGAGTTTGGTGCGGCTTTAATTGAGGGTCTGAGTGTTCATCCAAGTCTTATGAGGATTAATTTACAATTTGATGAATTAGGAAGTTTAGGATGCCAGGCTTTCGGAAAAGTATTGAAACATCCAAAGTCCAAATTAAAGGATCTTAATCTATCTCATTGCAAACTTAATAATGAGGGGATACAAAAACTGTGTCATGAGCAGTTATTGGGAAACAGCACAAGTACGCTGAAGAGACTAAACCTTAAGTGCAACAAAGAGATCGACACAGTTGGATGGCAGGCTCTTTCTAATGTTATACAGCATCCAAACTCCAAATTGACAACACTTGCTATAAGTGACAGTAATTTAATTGATACAGGGGCAAAGTTATTGGGTAGTGCTTTGAGCGGCTCATCTGTGAAGGCTTTAAACTTATCTTACAACTTTTCTATTTTCAGTGATGTTTGGCCGACGGTACTTAATCAGTTATCACAAGCTCCTATTGAATACCTGAGCCTTAATAATAATAACGTCAACGATGCTAGTTTAGAAACGTTGGCTAGTATTGGCACATTAAAGTCATTGGGTATTGGTAGAAACAATTGGATCACCCCATCAGGTTGGCAGTCATTCTTCAGCTCATTACAAAGCAGGGGTACTAAGTTAGTGAGGCTTGATATCGGTTCTAATGGTATTAGTGACGAGTCTACTGTTGCATTGGGAAGTTTAATAAGTAATACGCCTACACTAAAAATACTGAATATGAGTAATATGAGAAGACAATCGCACGTTATTAACTCAAGGATTCCCTCTAACAGAATTACTCCACAAGGATGGCTAGCTTTACTCACGTCATTACAAGATTCCAATTTGGACCTAGAGGAGCTATATATTGGTTCAAACAGTATTGACAATGAAGGCATGCAACTTTTGATACGGATGATTTCAAGTATGACTTCTCTGAAGCGTCTCAATTTAAGTCAGAATGGTGAACCGGTGGACTCTGTCGTTTGGCAATCCCTCTCTGAGGTTTTCCAAAGTCCCAACTGTACATTGGAACACATTGATATGTGTTACAATATTAATGTCGATAATGATGTAGTGGTTGCGTATGCAAATGCCTTGACGCACAACAACACTTTGAAGTGGTTTGATCTTTCTGAATGTAATTTCATACAAGCATCAGAGAATAATGTACCCGAAGTCGTTTCTACTCTCCTTTGCAACAAATCAAGTATCATGGATACCTACAACTCAAACCACACACTTCATAGGTTTTGTGAAAACCTCCCTGATGAGCAAGAGTCATATTTAGAATTGAATAGAAACGAGGACAAGGTCGAAGTTGCACGTCAAAAGATACTTCAAATCCACTTCTCTGATGATGCCACAACAAACATTCAAGAGTTTCTTGACATGGACTTAAAGCTGATACCAACAGTCATTGAGAGGCTTGGAAAGCCATTGCCTATCGGTTGGAGGGGTACAAATGTATCTGGATTATCAACTATGTACAATCTCATGAGGAGATTGCCAGATCTGTTCGATTCGGGTGCTGCTCAAAAGAAGTCTATGAAAAGGAAGAGGAGCTGAAGAGTGTATATCATATGTTACAGTATAGAATAAAGATAATAAAAAGTTGTTTAGCTTTCACGCCGTATAAAACTGTCCCCTTCTTACCAATGAGGCGACACAAAGGCGACAAAAAGTCTGAAGGACACCTCTGATCATATGATATGCTCCTCAGTATCCACAAGCGGAGCTCCTCGTTTATCATTCTACACTAGTAAAGTATACACATTTATCCCCGCATCTCCTCTCATATATAAGTTACCTCTCTTTCTATCCCTATCTTCCCGCCCATGACTCTTTTATCTGGAGGTGGTCGATTATCTTTTCCCAAAGGAGTTTACACAGTTTTCACGCTCTACCCAACTCTCATAATTTCTGGCCCTAAAAATGAATAATGAAGTCCGCTGACAATACTACTTGAGTAACAACGATGCTATCTAATATAGAAACAACATGTCAATTAGAATTCCACGGATCGGCTGCTAACTCTTGTCCACATTCTTTACTTTGGGTTTGTGCTCCGTCATCCTCTACTTCTTTATCAATCACCAATTGCAATGATGATGATGAGAATTGCAATGACACAGTGAGGAGTAAGAATGATAAAGAGGACTTGGTAGACACAGTAATATATGCATCAAGCGGTATAATAAACATTGCCACATCCTACCCACCACCTTCATCGTCCACTACCACTACTAATAAATCAATAGCAAATTATAATAATATAACAAGTGTCAATGAAACATTAGTTACACGTACGTTAGACTATTCATTGGTAGAAACTGAAACTGAAGGTGGAGAGGGTAAGAAGAAACTATTGGCAAGAGGTGAGGCAGTCGAGGATGCGGCAGCTACTCGATCTATCACTGCTCTATCTTGGGTATCATCAAATTCAAATACTAACTCTAACAATAATAGTAGTGGTGTAAAGAAAGAGAATGAAGAATTGTACGGTATAATAGCAGCCTACTCAGACGGTACTGTAACTTCACATCGATATCATAATAACTTATGGAGTGAACATGTGATTGTTGGTAATGACCCATATAACCCTCTCTCTTCCTCTACAGCTTCCAGCACCGCTAACTCATCTACCACTTCTACAACCACCACCACCAACACCAACAATAGGATATACATACATAACTATCAAGAATCATTAAACCAATCCAAGTTGCATGAATCAATCTCCGGTATATCATGTATACAATTAGATTACAACACATGGTTAATTGTTACCACGAGTTGTGTGGGTATCTATTTACATATTAGTTATGTCACAAATGATGATGAATCAACAACTAGTGGGAAGGGAGGGGGTATAGATATGGTATATACACATGAAATTAATGGTAATGGATTTGCAAGTGTTGAATTGTTATCGTCTACTCTACCCTCTACCTCTACATCCACCAGTGGTAGTAATGAAAAGATATGCTATCTATTCGCAGGGAGTGCAAGTCCCAAGAATAATAAGATATATGTTTATACCATACCTTACTGTACTACATCAACCACAAGTGGGGCATCAGAAGGTAGTAGTAAAGAAGGTACAAGTAGTGTGAAGAAGGAGGCATGGGTAAACTTACCATCCTTGGAAATTAGTGAACCAATATGTCATGGTAATTTGTTAGGACATCAGGATTGGATTACTTGCTTTAGTTGGTTGAGTGACTTTAACAGTGGTGATGATACCAACAATAGCGAAGTAGGTGAGGTAGGGAAGAGGAATAATAGTTTATTGGCAAGTTCAGGACATGATGCCAAGATTCGTTTATGGAAATTTTCAACATATACATCATCATCTACTTCAAAAGATGGTGACAATGTATCAATGTTGGAAAATAAAGAGGAAGATGAAATGGCAGTAGTATCAGATAGTGATGATGATGAAGCAAACATTGATGATTTGGAAGAAGAGGAGGGTGAGGCTCGTTTAGTTATTACTCATTCTTCATCAGGAACTGGTGCTAGTAGTAGTACTACGACTGCTGCTGTATCATTAGAGGCATTACTATTGGGACACGAGGAGGCTGTCACTTCATTAACATGGCGTCCTAATCAAGGTAACAAAAAGGAGAAGCCATGTTTATTAAGTTCAAGTATGGATAGGACCATATTATTATGGATGGAAGAAAAAGACGAAGAAGAAGAAGGAGGCGGTGGTGGTGGAGTATGGGTACCAATCTCCCGAGTAGGATCCGCGGGTGGTATATTAGGTGGATCAATTGGTGCTTCATTAATGGGATTTGTAGATGCCACGTTTTCTCCGGATGCCACACGTATTGTTGGACATGGATATGGTGGTTCAATACATTTTTGGACTCAGGTTTTGCCCGAGAAGAAGACTGCAGTGAATGCAATTGAAGCGGAGAAAATCGAGGAGGTTGAAACTGAGGAGAAGATTGACAACGAGACTCTGGAAGAAGAAGAGGATAATCCTCCACAAGCCTTTGAATGGGCACCACCCAGTGGTGAAGCTACTACAGATACCCCTCCTGAGGTAGAGGATGAGGAGGATGAGGAAGACGTACTTGCCACGGCAAGATGGGTAGCCGATCCATGTATCACGGGACACTTTCGTTCCGTGGAAGATATGGCATGGGAGCCCAATGGTGAGTATTTACTAACAACGAGCTCCGATCAAACTACACGACTTTGGACGGAGGTTCCTGTAGCATCCGACGATAATCAATGTCGATGGGTAGAGGTTGGTAGGCCACAAGTGCATGGGTATGATATGACATCCATCGTTTGTATAGGAGGAGAGGATGATAGTGGTATGGGTGATGGTGAGCCATGTCATCGTTTTGTTAGTGGTGCTGATGAAAAGGTATTACGAGTCTTTGATGCACCGTCGTCAGCACTGCGAGTACTTCAATCAATCAAACAAGCACGGGGTTGCAATACAAGTAACGAGGAGGGTTCTGAAGGAGAGAATCAATCCTCATCATGGCGTGTTGAACGAGCATTCATGCCATCATTAGGGTTAACCAACAAGGCCACTGCGGACCCAGAAGATCAGGAGGTCAGTAAATTTGGTCCAGTTGATGACAATGATGATGACGTTGCCAAGCCGCTAGATTCAGCGGCGACGAAATCTATAACACTGCAGTACCCAAATGTAGAACGAGATCTAGCCGTCACTACATTATGGCCAGAATCACGAAAGTTATTCGGTCATGAATCCGAGCTTGTTTGTCTAGCTTCCTATCGTGCTCCATCAGGCATGTCTTCATTAGTGGCATCCTCGTGCAAGGCTCGAAACGATGTAGAGAGTGCAGCCATTCGGCTGTGGGATGCAAAGAAAGGAAAGTGTGTAGGCATCCTAAAGGGCGGTCATCGATCAACCGTCTCAACTATGTCATTCTCACAGGATGGCAAGTATCTTGCCTCGTCTGGAAAAGATCGTAGGATTTGTATTTGGAAGAGAGTCGGTGATATGAATAACCAAGACGATGGTCCACTTTATGAACTATCCGCGGCAGCCGATTCGGCACACAAGCGTATCGTATGGTCAGTCCACTTCTGTCCCAAGAGACCTAATATACTTGCCTCTGGCTCAAGAGATGGGTTCGTTAAGATATGGCGTGTTATAGAAGGAGATGATGGATCTCTAGAAATGATGGAAATGGAGTTGTGCCGCTTTGAACCCTTATCCAAGGCCGGCAGTAAGAATCCAGTCACTGCTGTGGCATTTGCTGACGATATAATCGAAGGCACAACTGATTACGGAATCTTAAGTATTGGTACAGAAAGTGGTCGTATTGAAGTGTGGGCCGTCCCCATCTCATCAAGTGAAGAATCCATTGCAGCAGCTTCCACACTGCTATATGTACTACCTCCCAATGAAAGTCACTTTGATACTGTCAAGAAGGTTGCTTGGAGACCATCAACTAATTCAACCAAAGAGGACGAAGAAGATATGTTAAATCTAACACTTGCAAGTTGCGGCCAAGACAATGGGGTACGTATATTCAAGCTGGCAATACGAAGAAGAAATGAATCTCCTCCTGATGATGATGCGGTAGAAGTAATAAAAGAAGCTGCAGCCAATGTTAATGCTGTGGAAAGTGGACCAAAGAAGAAACTGATATGTCTTGTATCAAACGGATGCCATGACAGGATTCAATCAGCAAATCAATCAAAAGCCTTAGATTGGTTCACTGCAAGGAAGGTGCCTCATACTGTCGTGGATGGCATGGACCCTGAGCAGCGAGAGATGCGTAACAAGTTATTCGGTATTAGTGGCATCCGTGGGAACTACCCTCAGTTCTTCTTTGAGTTGGAAGATGGCACCCAAAACTTCTTTGGCAACTTTCAAAAGATTGAAGAGTTAAACGAGACAAACGATATACCAAAGGAGTTATTGGAACAGCATCCCGAGATAGAAACATGGGATAAAGTGTTTAGAGACTGCTCATAGTTGTAATGTAACAAGTTAGTTTAGCCTCATTTCTTCGCTAAGTCTTCTTCTCCTTCTTCTTATAAGGTGTCACACTGAGATGACACCTCTCTCTTCCTCTCTTTTAATAAATATAAATCATGAATTCCCACCACCAATCAATAATATGTCTAGGACATTGATAGACAACGTTGGTGAAGTGGGCAGTGGTTACACAGACAGCCCTAGCCTCGCCGCTTACTCGTCGTCAGATGAATCGTCAATTTTTGACAAATCAACAAAGTTAGACTCCATCTCTTGGTTGGACCCAGACACAGCCGTCACATAAGTAGAAGCTGCAGCACTATCATCATCCGAACCGAACAATTCTCCCCTTCGATCGGGTGGTGCTAAAAGAGAAGGGGGAAGTTAAAAGATAGTTAAACTTGTCCTTCACAAAAGGGAGAAAGAATAGACATAGGACAGGGAAGTAACTTACATTCCATTCCATGAGGCACGACCTTCTTGACTGGTGTGGAGTTGCGCAGCGTCTTTTTGTAAAGCACATCAAAGACCCAATGTTCAAGCTGCCTCCCATGCACCATCTTGTGGAACTTGCGTACACGATTATCAGCTTGAATTAATGCATAAATACTTGGCCAAACATGGTCAATAATGAATTGACGTTCGGTATAGTTTGCTGGATTGAAGGAAGCAACTTCATCACGTAGCATGAGAACAGCCCAACCCTCATGGTCACATACCGATAAACGATCAAGTGTAAGCTTTAATACAAAATCACGCAGATATTTGATCTTTGCAATTCGCTCACGTCGTTGCTTAAAAAACATGGCACCAACGATACACAAGACCGGGATACCGAAGGTATAATAAGGGTAATTCAATATCAATTGCCAAAGACCTGCAACTAAAAGTCCTGTAAACGTCATTAATAACAAGCCATTTGTTTCAGAACGGTTTGCATCACTACCGGCAGTAGCAGCACTATTATTTGTAGCAGAATTGGGTTCATTCATGGTATTACTTAGCGGGTGGAGGCGTGGACGGTGGAGGTGTTGGGCCAAAGTATGTTGTGCCTTTTATGTGTTTTCCATCACACCCAAAAATCACTACGAGGATATCCATCCTTTTATCTCTTAAAACCAAAACTATTGCAAAAATTAAATGTTAATACCCTCTTAAGTAGATTGATAGTGTCTGTATTGTAGGTTGTATATGTGTTGACTTGATAGGTATTGTTAATATGAAAGATATTTTCAACTAGAAGATATTATTATGTATGAAGCGCTTTAAAACTCAATAAGCAGCATGAATAAATGAAGTAACGATGTGTCATGAGCGATATCTTTCTATACTACTACTCTAGAACGTTTCCACTCCCTTTCATATACCTTCCGCCACTGACCTCCACTGACGGACACATTCAGCTGGTTACATAGATATCTACCTAGAGAGTGTGACAGTTAGTGATGTGGCGAGTAAGATAATATGGTATGGAGATTCGACGCGGCGAGTTCCGATGAATTGTGCACTGTCGTCCTGACACCAATTGATAATAGGGCGTTTATATACCTTGATGATGTTGTTGATATTGACCCAAGCAAGGTGGTAGATATTGGGAGGTAGGATAGCCCATGTTATTTAGGCGTTTGCAAACGGGGGTGGGTTCCTTATTTATTCGGGTCACATATGTATCGACCTCAACATTAGTAATGTCAACCTCTTCATTATGGTACTTCCTAAGATTGGTTAAGGTAGTTTACAAATACTTCTAGCTGTTATGTCTTCTCCCTATCTTCTATTCAAAAGATGGAAACTGATAAAATCTACCGCCTTTGATCTTGTTGCATTCGGCCTAAGCTCAAGTGTAGATGCCAGAGTTGTATCGTTTAAGCGGATACTCTCGCATCATCCCCATAGAACCTTTCTTCGTCCATGACTCTATCCAGAGAATTCTTTACGTCATTCACCAAATCACTGAAAGTTTGAGAAAAGAAGAAGAAGAAGGATTGTTAGATCAGTGGTGCAATGCATACAACAGCTGGAACCTAGATGCTTGAATACAACTCACCTAGCTCTCTCGATACCCACACTAATACGAATTAACCCATCATCCAATCCACCAGCCAAGCGATCTTCTCTGGGTATCATCGCATGTGTCATCGATGCTGGATGCTCTACCAGACTCTCCACAGAGCCCAAACTCACGGCAAGATTAACGACTCTCAATCCCTCACATACCTTCTTGGCCCTTTCCAATGCCACATCTCCTTCTCCCTTCACAATGAATGCAATCATACCACCATATGTTTGTTTCATATGGCTAGCATCCTCGGGTGTATCACGACCACTTCTAAATGCCTGCGAGACTAGACAATCTGATGATCCACCTTGATTATCAGGATGGGAATCTAATCCGGGATAGAATGTAGATTCAACTAATGGATGATTCTCCAACATTTCTGCTACCAGTTGTGCATTCTCTCCATGTCTCTGCATCCGGACATCCAACGTTCGGATACCTCTCATTAACAAGTACGAATCCATTGGGTTCAAGGGAGCTGTGATTAACTTTTGTACCTTGGCCAATTCATTAACAAATTCGGATGATTTACTTGATACCGATCCAGCTAATATATCGGAATGTCCACCTAGATACTTGGTACAACTTTGGATTGACACGTCAACGCCTTCGAAGTCCAATGGACGACAGTGATACGGAGTAGCAAAGGTACCATCCACCATTACCCATGGCCGATTACTATTCTCTTCTCGTGTACCATAATATTCATCTACAACTTGACCCACACCTTTTAAATCTGTAATACGACATGTCGGATTGGCGGGTGTTTCACAATATACAACCTTGGTATTGTCACGTAATGCCGCCTTGTAATTATCAGGTCCAGCTTTCCCGGCACCATCGACGAAGTCTACTTCAATACCCCAATGAATTGCAAACTCTTTAAGGAATTCATGTGTCCCACCGTAGACTGTGTAAGGGAAGACGGCATGATCGCCAGCTTTGAGTACAGACATTAGTGCCGAAGTAATACCCGACATTCCGCTACCGAATAACATAGTACCACCACTTCCACCCTCACTTAAATGTCGATCATCCACACCCTCCAACGCGGCAATTTGCTTCGCAGCCGCTTCATTCGTTGGACTACCCCATCGACTATATACAAATCCATCATCATCTGTGAATGCACCCTCTTGCTTATCATGTAATCTAGCACCATGATCGGCATTATCTAATGTATATGTTGAACCGAAGTAGATTGGTGGTGCTAATCCTCTATTGGCCTTGGGTGAAGGGTGATAGAGCGAGGCACATTTTGTAGCAAATGATGTTGGTATGGCATGCTTTGAGTCTGTGGAGAATGTACGTGAGGTAGATGTAGTTGTTGAGGAGAGTGATTTGCTTAAGGTATCCTTGGACAATAGAGTTGATGACGAACGACGTAATGTAGCTGCAAATGTCATCTTGTTTATATTATATTGTATTATATTATATTTTGTGTTGATGAGTTTATATTATGTGTTCTCTATTGTGTTGTATGAAATGTGAAAGAAGAAGTGTAGGTTAGGATAATAAGTCGAGCAATGACAACATATTCTGTGCACAAGATGTGAGCAAATTCTCGTCGTTGATCTATCCATATCGAGTAGTAGCATACCGTATGTTGTAGGGAGTCATATAATAATATCGATATTGCAATGATGTATTGCAATTGGCGACGATACAACAATACAAACTTAATTAAACACTCACCAACTGCGACTAAAAATAATAAATGACAAGTGTGATATGTGGAAGAGATAGACTTGAGGAGATCAATGGTTTGCAAATGATTGATAGCGATAGATTATTGTACCTATGATATGCTCTTCCTCTCGACTGACACCAAATAAATTGGATGGCTTTGAAGCAGGTGAATCAACACACATTTCATTTGATATTTGTTGAGGAATGCTGACCGGCCACGTATCCTAGTCGAGCGACGATTCTACAGCGACCATAGGGATTTGTGACTATTTTACTCCCTAACTCTATAAGCGGGGAAACTCTCTATTTCGGGCCCTTCTTATACTTTAGCAACGCAGGTGCCCCCGGAGGGCTAGACCACGAAGTGGGCTCTACAGAACTTAGAATTGAATAGAGATAGATAGAGAAGATGGCCGTGCTTGTGCATTCTTCTTGCTGTATCATATACCTCTACATATTATTGTTCTCTGCGGTTGGTGTGCGGACAGTGTGTAATTTGTATTAGTGTACACATTATAACAATAACAATTGGTCGTCTTTTTTTGAGTTGCATAGTTGCAGTTCACATACAATATACCACTATCAAGTTACTTGATTGTGACAAAGCCATCGCTGCTGTTTATCGTTTATAGCACTGAAAAGCTATTGCAGTATTCGTATAAACAATAGACTGATCATTGTAGCTCACGGGTGAACATATGGGTAAGTGCACATGATGTGTACCATCTCAAAATTTGGCATATAATTCCTTATTTCCCACCATATAATAATAGCAACCCGACAACATTGATAGCCTTGATCTATCACTTTCGTATCAAAGATTGAGGTAGTATTATATCGTGTTGTGCATTCATTATTTATAATAATATCAAAGTTAAGTATACAATGCCACCGTCGTCTAGAAAAAGAAATAAAGGGAAGGATAGAAAGGCAAAGCAACTAGCCAAGAAGGAGGAGAACGAGAGAGTAAGGGCACATGAGTTTTGGTGGAGTGTATGCAGCAGCAGTAATATGAAGTGTAGTCATGGGCTTCAGAAAGTGATTTTAGACGATCATCCCGTTTCTAGCTTTATGGATCAGTTTTTTGTAAATTGTGACATGCAAGTGATAGAAAACTTGAAGGATACATTAGAAAAGCATCCACAAATATGGAACGATGAAAACAGCAGAAACATGGCAATCAATACCTTTGTTCGTGTTGGGACAAACTTTTTGCTCCGTCATTATGATTTACACCACTTAAACCCTTATTACATTGCAAAATCCATTATTGTTCTGGAACATTACAATGGCACGGGTGATATTGTTTCAGTTTTGAATTCACGGGTAGTAGCATCAAAAGGGAGAGATCTTAATTATGGTACTAGCAGTATCAAACGGGATTTGCTTAAGTTTTACCGGAAAAGAACATCGTGTAAATGTTTGAAGAAGATGCATTTGGAGGCAAGGAAATCTTCTCTCAAGATGGGATTGTGTGGGCATTGTGGAAAAGAGCAGGACCGTGTGTCACTATCTGTCTGTAGTAGATGTATGGTTGAGCAGTATTGTTCAAGAGAGTGTCAACTTGCGGCATGGTCTGAACATAAGAGCCGTGAATGTGATACTTTGTCCAGTGCTCTTCAAAAGGAGATTTAAATAGAGACGAGTAGAGCCCAGGTTTTCTTTCAATACTAGGATATAAATAATGATATGATAGACAAACCATAGAAGAAGTATAGGATACAACTAGTATGTATCTATTCTTCAAGCTTTGTTGTTTGTCTATTTGTTACGAAGTGACGGACAGACTCTACTTTCATTTATCCAAAGATTGATAATTGAGATGCAGGCCAGCAATATAAGACACAGCGGCCAAACTCTAGCTGTCGTACACAGGTAATGCAATATATACTAATTCTCCTTATTGTTCATTATGCGACGGATATCAGTTTTAAACTCTTTCAATTGGTGGTGTAAAAAGACAGAGGTGGAAATAATGTCAATACTATCCACAACTTCTTTATCCATTGCAATCTGTTGCTGTGGCATGAATGTTGGCAGTGGTATTGGTGATTATATCCGTGCATGTACATAAGGAGGTACTTCTTCTGCCGGCGGCGGTCTCTGACACACGGTGATATTCTAGAAGAATCTCTTAGACAATGATGAGTGAGTTACTACCTCTTTATCAATGATTGGCTTGCATTATGTACTCTCTAGCTCTAGTACAAATGTTTCAGCGCTGCTCCTACATCACTCATTAACAAACATGTTGATATCAACCGTATCAAGAGTATCATAAATGACGTTGATCATAGCGATATATTGAATAAGGATGCAACAGTTATACCACTCAAAAAGATCATGTCAACATTAGATTTCAATATCAATGAAGATGATAAGATTAAGTTAACTTATGCAACAAACTTTGGTAGTTGATGTAGATAACAGTTTACAAAAGAACGCCATTTGGACTGTGCCAAACTATTTGACGGTTATATACCACCCTTATTAGATGCGAGACAATCGATACAAATATACGATGGAATGCACAAGGATACCCGCGGTTCAACTTACTGGCTCTATTCTCTAGTAGATATGGCGAATTGGAATATAACAAGAAGAGTACGTCTTTCAGTCGATACAAGGCTGTCTTTGCACTCTTTCAAAAAGAATTTAATTGGATATATAACGCTTCCAATATCTTAGTTGAGGGCAATACATTACTTTCAATTAATGATTATGATAATGATGGTGACAATATATCAATATCAATAAAAGAATCCATAGTAGAAACAAACCTGGCAGACCGTTGGATGTTGATGCGAATGAAGATGATAGGGAAGGATTGTTGACGTTGTAATATAATGAGCTGATGAGGATATGACTTAAATTAGGTACATACGGCGGTTGATCTTTAGTATTATTATACCGGAGTCCGGTTGTTTGGAATTGCCATACCAACAACTTTTGTGGAAATGCTTTCATTCCAGAATCGAATTACATTACATTAAATAGCTCGCTTTGATTGGGTTTAAGACACGATAGCAAGTGAAAAACTCAACTGACAAAAAAGAGATACACATGACATGATTCCTAAACACAAGAAAGTAATGAGAAGGAAGGCCAATATGTCGTTGGTGATGGCAAACAATACATATTCACCCTTTGATACTAGTTTAAATAGTGACACCTGACACAAGTGACAGAATAATTATGTGTATGGACTGTCAGTGTGGTGTGTAGAAAGTGTGTAGACTCGTGACTGAAATTTGTTAGGCACCTTCTTAGTAAAAGAGTCCCGCGGGGTTCCTTGAAGGAGCTTGGTTCGAACCTTGAAGGTCTTTGCAGCATCTTTTATATATGGGCACTTGTTGCTGCGGTATGATTTGGCAAGGTGAAAAGGCGAATCAATAAAGAAGCTAGGACAGTACACCAAGTTGTATGCAACCGCCGAAACCGTTAACACATATCCTAGGCACTGTTCGTCACGCTTCACACTCGCTAACAAAAGCCAAGTGAATCGAACCTTTATATTCTGTATATAATGGTAGCATATCATACAGATACGATGATATAAATACGATTGTATCTGGTAAGGGAGAAAAGGGGAAGTTTTTTCTTGCAATTAGAGCGTGACATAATGTGACAGGTTGGTCAAAAATTAGAAGAAGAGGGGTTCCTTTTTTCGTATTACTTAAGGTTACGGTTTGTAAGCCTGGCAACCGCGTACAGTTCCGTATGAGATGTACCTAACTCTATCTTTTGCTTGAATCCTAATCAATTTATTCTTTGCAATAACCCATGTAGTTCCATTCTTATCGTTATACCATTCGACAACTCCACTAGGGTTGTGCCTAGCTGCCCACCTCCCTTGTTTATACAGTCCTAGTCCTTGTTTCTTCAATGCATTATTTATCATTTCCCTGTAGTCCATGCTTGCTTGTCTACCTTTCCACGCGGGAGTATTCATTGTTGGAACTTCACATAATAGAGCAATTTCATTCAAGGTACCGGCTGCATTGATATAAGTAAGAGTTGATGTTTCACAGTCCAACTTGTGGACGTGGAGTAATGGTGTCTCATTTTGATATCGTTCATCATAAAGTATCTCTTTCTCTTTGACATCTTCTTCTTTATTAGAATCAATATACTTGGTCACGAACTGTTCCTCGGTCAGATCTTCCTCATCTTTTCTCATATCAATGTTTGCTCCGTACTCAGACATATCGATTGGAGGTAGATCACCCGCTAGTTCTGGCCTGTATCGACATGTAATAGTTGTTGGTTGTTCACGCTGACATTCTATTAGTGCTTTAGTCTGTTGTGCACGATGCTCTAGTACCTTCCTACGTTCTTCACGTTCAAGTGCCTTCTGATCAAGGGGAACATAGCCAGGAAAAGAGGCATAGATAACATAAGAATAGATGAGCTCCTTCCACTTCTTTCTCCTATACTCTTCCCAATACTTAGGTCTCATACAAGGCCTAGTACCGTCTTCTAACTGTTTTGTATATGCAGCCTTGCCGATTTTAACACAACAGTCATACACAGCAGACAGCTTCTGTGCCAAGTCCACTTCATCTTCTCCCTCGCTTAGCGAATGTAATAAACTGAGATACTTGGCTAGTGTATCAACAGGAAGCTCATATACATTCCCATGGACTTTGTTCAATTGTGATGCAACATGTGTCATATCATTCCGCAATTTGCTTGCATCCTTGAAGTTGGTATTGTTCCCATACTGTTCAAGCTGTTTTTCACGCTTATCGGCCAGCATATCCCATAGTTTTGCATCATATGTCTTATACAATTTCTTGAATGTTGTTAGATCCTTCTCATCTTCAAGTTTAGGATCGTTGATATCAACCTTCGATTGTAGATCGTCCAAACCTCCATAGATACGATTGAACACTGCTGCTAGACGACTCAAATCGCTTTGCACCTTTCTTGCATCCTTGAAGTTGGTGTTGTTCTCATACGACTCGAGCCCTAGCAACTGCTGTTGTTCACGCTTATCAGCTAACATACCCCATAAATCCAAACCGTATTTCTCATATAGCTCGTTGAATGTTGCCTCATCCTCCTTCTTATCGAATCTAAGATCGCCGCTATCTGCTTTACATTGCATATCACTTAGATCATCATTGCTATCAAAACTGATACGCTTGGCAAATACTCTTGCTAGATGACTCAAATCACGTTGCTCCTTGAAAGCAGCCATGTTCTTCTCCATCATATCTTTCAAGATTTCAAACCGTGCGGCATATTCCGCCTCGTTGCATCCATAGCCAGGGATCTTACCCAACTTAAAGAAGTATGACATATCCTTCCACTCTTGAGGTACCTTGAGAGTAATACCACAAATTTCCACGCCTCCAAGTCTACAAGGAAGCGGTGGACATTCTCTGTATATCCATTTATTTTGACAAGTGTATGAACGACATTATTTGGTAATTGATGCATCATACTAGATGCATGACATACAAAAGTCAACTCAACATAATCATTGGATAGGATACCACCAGTCGGATTATCATGCATCAAATCTCTTGATATCGGGTGGAGGAGATCAAGATCTTGTACGGACCCGTCGTCTTCTTACCATTTGATTTAGAATGGTAGAATGCAACACGCCATGCCGAGTTTACTAGTCCAAGAGCACTCCATACAACCATTGGTTTGCACCAAACTGTGACATATTTTTGAGTTGATCCTCCATTGTTGTCCATTGGTTGCCCTTCTCATCTGTGCTAGTTCCCTCACAGTATACTGTAATGCAATCCCACATATCCATAAGCTCGTCAAAGATAGCCTGTGCCTTGTCCGTGTCTAACATACCATCAGTACCTCCTCCGAGTAGGATGCTATACAACATATGTCTTTTCAACCACTGGATACAGCAGTTCTTTGTATCCATTTTGTTGGCACGGCATAACTCATCAATGAATTTGATAGACTCATCAATAGCAAAGCACATGCATACACCACGGCTCTTGCGGGAGAGCCTTTCTCCACGATTTCCTATCGTACCCACAATTTTCATAAATTGAGCAATGTAGTAGTTATATGCTCGTTGAATCTCATCTTCTGTTGCCTTATCGAGATTGAGACCATCGATATACTTCATTTCTTTGATGGTCAGTTGCAATAGCTTGTTTTCAATACTGTCCGTGTCGTCCTTGTAATCATCGAATAGTGTGAGTATCTGTTGCATTGCAAACATATGTTGTGTGATGAGATGAGATGGGTTTTCTGTATGTGGTTCGGGTGGAGTTTCGTCATGTTGCAGGCTAGTATTGTCCGCTGAATAGGTAATATCCATATTCATCACGGTGGCGGTAGACATGTTTGGTTGGTTTATCGTATGTATTGTATGGCGGCACGGCGATGGCGAAGTAAGCTACTATGTACCTAGTTTAGTTTTGTGATCTAAGAGTGACGGACAGACTCTGCTTTCATTTGTATTGAGATTGAATCCAGCAAACTAGCAATACTAGAGACACTCTCATATATCATCAGCAAAGCTCTATCTGTCGTACATCGGTATTGCAATATATACTAGTTCTCTTTATTGTTTATTATGCGACGGATACAGTTTTAAACTCTTTCAATTGGTGGTGTAAAATGACAGAGGTGGAAATGGCGCGGCAGCGATAATCAGTATGTACATCATCGGCAACAAACTTTATCTTCCAGTGCAAGGCATGAATGTTAGTAGATATGGCGAATTGGAATATAACAAGAAGAGTACGTCTTTCAGTGGATACAAGGATGATGAAGATATGTTATCTTGGTATCGGCTTATGATACTACTCAAAAGAAGTATTCTTTCTATGTCCTCGAAGGAAACTGATAAGTTGTATAATATGATTTGATATCAATAATACAAACTTAAGGAGCGGAGTTTACTTGCCAATGGTGTTGGTACTTGCTAAGGGGGAAGCCGGAAAGGGAGGTTTTTTCTTGCAAGTTAATAATTGCAAGAAAAACCTAATAATACGACCAAAAATCAACACCAACAATACAAATACTAAGTAATTGTATACATCATTCAGCCAACAAACTCTGCTACGGCACAGATGGTGCCACAAATTTAGCAACAACCAAGTGAATTTACCGTGGAACTTCCACAGCCACAAACACTCTCATAATAAAATACCAACAGCAATAATAATCACTTAATAATATTAACTCATCAACCTGCAGTCTACCTCCGTTACTCTCCGTTATCAACGTCCAAAGGTCCTACCCGTAGTCTACCACCACTAATATCAACACCCGATAATAAATTAGTGGCAGTAACAACGAAATTATGCCGAAACGTTGGTTCGATGATCCGCTACTAGCGCTCATCAAGCATGAAAAATATGTCGTTTGGGATGATGTTACAAGGAAATATCGTGTTGATTTAAGTGACAAGGGCACAAATCCAGATCCGGGTCCGGATGAACAATAGTAAGTATACGATCTTGCTTTTTATTAGTTCCTGTGTATTTATTTTACTGAACTCACGCACATTCACATACACCATATTTAGTTCTTACACACACCGTGGAAGTAACAAAACATGGGCAAATTCCAAAGAAAAGGGTCGATCTACGCTCATGAAAAAGATCTTCAAGGATGCGTTGACTGAAGTATATCAGTACGGGGGCAAGTCTGAGTTATCAGCCGAGCTCGAGGAGCATATGAAGTTCAAGCTAGCTCCTTGGATTCAGAATGGTGAGGATGGTACGTGCTATGTTAATCTCGAGGATGGCAGTCTAGTTCCTACAAAAAGTGCAGACAACGTGGCAAGTAAAGATGAAATCAAGAAGTGGGAAGAGGCCAGCCTAGAGGAGAAGAGAGTTATTGTTGATGATGTATTGAAGACTCTAAAGATTAGGCGTTTAAACCGTGAATGCACCCGAAAAGGCCGAAAGGAGAAGAGGTATACGCAGAAATCAACCAAGAAGAAGAGTGTAAGTATTGCCTGTTGCTTGATACATATCTGCTTGTTTTGTTGTTTAATGTTAAATTCTTACTCAATGTTTGTTCTCCTTTATCGTTTTTAGACTAAGGCTACATCTAATGATGTTGATGGTGATGCATTAGTTAATATGACTGAGGATGATTTTATGGAGTATATAAATAGTCGTAAGGTACCAGAGGCTGAAGAGGTTATTGAGAAGAGGAGTCAGCCCAAGCGTCAGAACAAGTTAAAGCAACAATCTGAGGAAGATGACAAGCCTAAGGGAAGATCGTCAGTTGCCAAGGGTGCCAAGTCAGGTTTTAAGAAGTGTGTTGGAGAGAAGACTCAACGCAGAAAGAAGAAATCTGGAAGGGCGAATAATAAGCAGCCACAGACTGAAGACTCGGACGATGATGCTGGCTTAAATCGTCGTCCAACGAACAGCAAGCAACTTCCTTCCCAAGCGGTGCAAGAAGAAGACGTTCCATCTGAGATTACATTGAATGAGAATGATCCCTTGCTCATCTTCTTGCGGTCACAAGAGTCGTGTATCAAAGGTTGTGTAGACGAATTCTATATTTGGTTAGTCACATCTGAGGACATCGACTCTATGGAACTCTTGGCGGTGGCTGTTATTGATGATGGCTATCTCAATGAGAAAATAAAGGTTGGCGACGGAAGAGATTTCGGAGTAAGGGGGTTCCAATTACAATCATTCAAGCTTGCAGTATTGGATCGTGATAATACCAAAGCCCCCGTTGCGGCTGCAGATTCTACAGACGCCAAGATTGCCGAGCTTGGGGACAAGGTTGACAATAATGAAGAGGCGGTTGTCAAGCTTGAGGACAAGGTTGACAAGGAGAATAGTCAGCAATATAAGTTTAACGGCTTGTTGCTTGAAAATATGAAGAAGGACCGGGAACAAGCGGATGAGAAGCATGCTGGAGTCGTTAAAACGCAGCAGGAGGATCGGAAACGAGCAAATGATATGTATGCTGCATCAATGAAGACCTCTGAGTTGCTTCAAGAGGAGATTGTCACGGTTCAAAAGGAGATTGTCACGGTTAATAACAAGGTAGATAAGAATAAAGAGGAACAAGATGATTGGAATGAAAAGCAAGATGCCAAGGTTAATAAGATGAAGAAAAAGCAGAATCAATTGGTAAAGTCAGTGAGGAAGACAGAAAGGAAGATGAAGAAGATGGAACGGGCTTTGAGATGTAAGTGAATTGCCTGCATAATCTCTTTTCTTTCTCTCTTTGTCAACGTTTTTAACTCTATCCTTTCTCTTCTAGCGTCCCCTCTGGGTAAGAAGGCTAGGGAGGTCAAGAAGCGTTTGTCAATGTCATTCAAGCCCAAGTCACGTGATGACTCTGAAGATGCTTCTTCTACATCTGCCCAGTCTGATAATGGTGAGGAGACTAACTCTGACGCCAATGATAGTGATGCCTCCATTGCGTCTGATACTTCCTCTGTGTCGGCCCAGTCTGAAAATGGCGAGGAGTCTGATGACAATGATAGTCATGATTCAATGGCGTCGGATAAGGCTGTAAATGTTGAGGAGTTTGATGCTAAGGAAGAGGCTGCGTCTCCCAAGATCCCAAGTACCAAGTCTAAGAAGTTTATCATGCGCCCCTTAACTGATGAGGAACTACAAGAAGCTGCTAGTGCAATACATGGCAGTGGACGATTAACTAAGATATTAGTTCGACAGGGTAACGACTCTATCCAACGGGGTAGTATGCAATCACTCCGACCAAAAACATGCGTTAATGATGAAATTGTCAACTACTTCCTCAAGAATTGTCTAGCCAAGAGAGACGAAAAGCTATGTGCCGAACAACCAGGGCGGAAGCCATCACACAGCTTCAATTCATTCTTCGTCCAGACAATGTTTGATGACAAGAATGATGATCCAAGTCTCCGAAACAAGTATAACTATCTTTCAAGGTGGGGAAAGAATGTACCCGGGGGGGATATATTCGACTTGAGGTACATCGTCTGTCCCATCAATCTGGATAATCTGCATTGGACATCGGCTATTATCTTTATGGAGTCGAAGAAGATTCAATACTTTGATTCCATTGACAGGAGTAAGGTTGAGAAGTTGTTAGGAGTAAGCTTAAAACGATATTTGAAGGATGAACGAACTAAGCTTGAGGGATTGTTACAATATTTGAAGGATGAACACAAGGCCAAGAATGGGAAGGAGTTGGATGTATCAGAGTGGAAATTGGTGCCATGTACAAGTGATACCCCTCGACAGGGAAATGGTAAGTGTTGGGATGTTGTGTATAACTTGTTCATTTGATTGATCAGATACTCATACCTTCTTCTTCACCAATATTAGGATTTGACTGTGGGGTATTCACCTGCATGAACTGTGACTTTGTCTCCAAGGATTGCCCCCTCGTCTTCACCCAAAATGACATCTATCAATACCATTGTCGGGAGAGAATTGCCCTCTCCATTATGAAGAATTGTGCTATTGAGTAATTATGTTGGTTTTGGTAGAAGTAAGATGTGTGGTTATATTTTGTTTAGATGGATAGGCATACTGATATAAGTATGCTGCAAAGGTGGAAAGGTAAGTGTGAAAAGCTTATGTATAGGAAACACATCTTATCTCAACCAGCCGAAACCATTTCTCTCTTATATATCCAATGAGCATTCATTTATTATATCTGTGTCTAGAGGGATGTTTAGATTATTATTATATGTCAAGTCTAGTGGTATGCCTGGATTATATCGTAAGCTGTCAATGTTGAGGTAAAGAGATTAGAAGTTCAGAAAGATTAGATTTAAAGTTTAAGTGCGTGTGTAGATAAAGAAGTTACTGACGTGAAATCTCCCATCCTATCAATCTTCCTTTCAGCCTTTCCCTTCTTTCCTTCTTCCTCTTCTTTAATCTTCTCTCCTTCACTGGGCTGACCTCCACCAATGAAAGAGCTTCAAAGTTCGATAGACAAACATCTATCTTATTCATATTCATATCAAATATCAAAACTCTTAAATAGCAATACCCAGTTAGAAGCAATTCCAGAAGTGGAGAAGTCAATCTCTTTTTCCAAAGATATATAACTGACAATGGAAGATAGGGGGTACATAACAGCTAGAAGTATTTGGAAAATAACCCATAGGAAGTAGATGAGGAGGGTGACATATCATATGTATCCATTTTTCTTCTCAAGTCGTCCTATCATGATACCTAATCTCTCTTCGTCAATGTCAATACCTTTTTTTGGACTACACAAACGCTAGATTGTTACGTGACCAAATAGAGAGTGTTCCATATTGACATTGTTTATTAGGTTTAAATGGTCAATGTCTAATACCAAATAGATGTGGTATCCTTCACTCCTCTCTCATATGAGATGAGTTCATTCAAGGCCGGCAGAGAGCTACTCTCTCCTGACCCGTCATCAAAGTATACCCGAATCCATCATTATCCGTATGTTCATAAGTAGTATATCTCATGTGGTTTATGTACAATATGTCCCTTACAACTACACATATATAGTCCTTGCGATATCCTAGAAGAGATCTAATACATCGGGGGTATCTCTCCCTCTACCGCTGACCAATAAGCTGCTCTAAGAGCTCTTGCAGATCTTTATTCGAATCAGTATCATTGACTATATTATCATCTTCTATCATGACGTTGTTGGAGGCGGCAACAACATCCATATCAGTATCAGTCATCTCATCCAGTATCGATTCCATAATCAATGAAGGATGCAGCTCCCATGATATCCTCGTCTTGCGTTGTACTCTGATAGTATCTTGATCTTGAGGATTGCAATCTACACTAGTAGGATCGGTAGATGATATATTCACATGTTGTGTGGTGTAATGTTTAGTTGCAAATTCGTTTAGATTGAAGTTATCATCCTTGAAGAGGAGAGTTTGTAGTCGAGTCGCATCATTTGTATACTTGCTGAAGGCATCGTCTCTTGTATTCGTAGAGTACTGCCGCCGTCTAGAAGAAGACGGAGCTGCTGTTGGTATTGATATAATCTGCATCTTCATTGGTTGTTGTTGTTGTCGGCACATATTGTATGTTGATATGGATTTATGAGCATTATCTCTTTGTTTATCGGCAAAACACATCAAAACACAAAAATGAAAAACTAGCCTTATGCAATAACTACTTGGGTAGTAAAGACAGTTTGAGCAGTTAAGGCCTACCAAAGTCCACCTAAAGTCGCTCACAAACTCCCTATTGAACATAGCAAACCAAAACATCTAGGACCCAAACAGTTTGCTCGCCAAAGTACACTTTCCTGCAAAGAGCCTTACTTTTTTATTTTTATCTCATCACTCTCCATCCACTGCCATAAAGATCTCATAAAGATGGGGTCATTAATCGCAATGGCTGCATTGTTACTCGAGATAATGAAATGATTGGCCTATATCAATAAATTGATTGTTTAGGGTCATGCTACATGTATCGTGTGCAGTCTTAACCTTACATCCATCAGTCATCAGCAACAGAGAACTTGGGACTTGGGGTCATCCTATCGACAAACAATACTAATACAATATAAATAGAGTATGTGCGGAAGGACGGCATACTCAGCAAATAGTACAGCTGCAGCTGCAAGAGGGTTATCTCATGAGATAGGGAAGAATTGCAATGGTTAAAATAATGAAGAGGCAATTCGACATACATATGAAGCTGTATCTACTCATAATCGACAGAATTCTACTCCTGGTCAATCATATCATATCTTCCGCCGTTCACCAAGAAAAGAAGATACTAATAATTTAGATGTATGCACTGCAATTTGGGGACTATTACCAAATCACGGCACGCAAAATAAACCTCATCTACTCCCTACAGATCCCAAATTTTCAGTCTCTCCACATTATACTATGTTTAATGCTCGAGTTGAAACAATATATGATAAGATATCATTCAGTAATCTGATACGGAATCAACAAAGTTGTATACTTGCAGTTGATGGATATTATGAATGGACGACAGAATCACAATCAATTGATATAAAGAAAAAGCAACCATACTTTATTT
>Ga0214477_100485_pt1 | contig 27625 bp, 21 predicted proteins | sample M1_20Mar14CPVII9_FD_165058 | JGI IMG/M metagenome (GOLD analysis project Ga0214477, IMG submission 165058) | Marine eukaryotic communities from Monterey Bay, California, United States - M1_20Mar14CPVII9sort6BwellC16 | ecosystem: Environmental > Aquatic > Marine > Unclassified | place: USA...
TACAACATTCTGAAGATCACTTACTCGGCGTGCACGAACTTTCAATTGAGAAAGCACCAACAAGCAAAGGCAGCAAGAGAGCAGTATCCGGCAATAGATGATCCTTATCTGCACTTGTGAAATCCAATAACGACCTTTAAAATTCCATGAAGCTCGGTCGACGTTATCGAATTGACAAAATTGATATGTGGAGTATCTAATAAGATAACCAACAAATCTTTCATGAAGAGACACCTCTCTCCACTGCTAGCTCTAGATCATCACTTCCATATTGTAATACTCTCGGTGCTTCACCTTCCTCTTCTCTTTGCCCCTCTATATTATCATCTGACGATCCACTAACATTTTCATCTTCATTATTATTATTCAACCCCCTAGCTCTTTCTTCAGCCTCAACTTCAGCCTCCCTAATCAATACTTGAAACTGATGTGCCCGTATAATACAAAGTAACCAAACAGTCAATGGTAATAATATCTGAACAAAACTCGTAGTATACAACTCAGTAGGATCTAAATGTTGATTTCGATTAGATGCTTGTTTGGATGTGGCCTGGATGTTTAAATAGTAATAATAACAGTCGGATAACACACCAGCAATTGTAACACAGATGAAGTATCGTTTGGCAAGTTGTAATGTATTCTCAGTCGTTGCCCTGATACCTAACAGTGACACATAAAATCCAAATGCGGATATCACTGTGTCAAAGTAATCAGAGTTTTGCCAAACACGCATTTGCATATTACTATTACCTCCTCCTCCTGACGAGGGCGGTGTATCTGTTGGATTTCCCGGTGGTAGAGTAGTAGTATCACCTCCTCCACCATATGGAGAATTACTCTCTTCCTCCGTTTGTACACCAAGAAAGAGTGTCATTAATGTTAACAACTCCATACTACTGATAATCATTAGTAGGAAAGAGAATATTTTAACTCGATGCTGCGCCTCAAATATTTCTTGACTTGATAATATAAGTATCTGTGACCGACGGTTTGCCTCGTCTTCATCTAGTATAATTTGTGGTATATGTGCTCCCTCTGGACTTTCAGCATTATCATTATCAATACCACTATTATTGTCTGTGGTACTACTATTGTTAACAATAACATTTGGCTTGGGAAACAGATGTATAATCTTATTAGTTTCATTAATACCACATTCATTTAATGTCATATCATCTTTTAATAATTTACCCATACATATTAATCTTTGAGATTGCTTTGGTACCTTGGTAATTGTAGATGAAACTTCTTTGAATTGTGAGATTGTCCATGTTGCGTCACATTTTATATTGAATTTCGATTGTGTAGAATCCATTAGTATTATATTGATTTCATTATAGATAGGTGGTATTGATACTGATTGATTAGTATCATCATCAAGTTTTGATGTTAGTACACTGGTACTGTTATTGTTGTTGGTATCGTTCTCATCTTGTGATGGATTTGGAGATAGAGGTTCATCTAAAACGTTAGTTTCAATACTAACAGTATCATTAGGTGTAGTATCATCTTCCGTGGCAACTACACGATTGTATGTTCTACGAGAGGATCTTGAAGGCATATTGTGTATTGACTTTGTCTTATACTTAACACTTGACACTTGCAGTATACTTCCCTTAAACTTTTTATCTCTGATGTTATATTATATTGCAGTGAAAACTTTCTAAACACTTGACTCGCGACTCGCGTCTAAAATATCAATATTTCCTTAGCTACGGCTGCGCGCAACTGCTGGAATTGGAATTAGACGGCGCTAATTTGTAATATGAGTGTTGTGTCAAAGTGATACATTAGTTGAGGGTTGCGGACCGTACTTCAAATTTCCGGTGAACATTGAGCACAGATTGTCCGTACATTGTGACATCGATTTCAAAGATGCAAGAGGAGATGGCAATGGGCGTTCTTTAGGTTCTCTTATACTACTATTACAAATGAGCAACGCAATGCCAGCATCTCTAGTATCAAGTGATACCGACCAACCATCGGCGGTGGCAACCAATGAGGATGAATTGCGCAGGGAAGTAGAATTTCTCAAGCAAAAAATAAACGAGTTGCAATCAACAGCTTCTCAGAAGGGGGCATTGCCTTTACCCTCCTTGTCATCATCATTGACAACAATGGCACCTCCTGAAAAATCTGGATATCTATTCAAATGGCAGGATCGGAGTATTGGTTGGGGAGGTACGAAATGGTAAGTGTATTACATAATATAAACAAAAATGGACATAAGATATGTCTCATATCTAATTCATCTCATTTATACGATACATTCAAATCATATGTGAACTTTAACACTCATATCCCCATTATTGTTTGATCAATCAACATATAATATCTCAGGGGACTCCGTTTTGTTAGATTGGATAATGGTCATTTATCATATTACAAGAATCATGAGGAGAAGTCTCCACGATATATCCTTACATTAAAGAATTGCGCAGTAAGAGATGAAGGTTCTAAACCAAACAAAAGACACATTACAAAGAAGTCATCTAGCGCAGTTGCTCCTACTTCTACATTACTCAACTCTTCTTCAAATGGTTCTTTGGATTCTAATGAAAAAGCAGAGGTTGGTTCGCGATTCTATGTCTTCTCGATCTATCAACGATTCAATACAAAGAAGAATGATGGATATGATACCGAAGAGGATATTATACCCTTACTTCGTTTCAGTACCCAGAGTATTTCAGAGAAGATGCAGTGGATTGATTTGATATCTCAATCTTGTGCATACTGTGATTCGGAGGAGTTTGCAGTAGCACAAAGGCAACAAAAGGAACAGGAAAGTGCACAGCCTATAGATCACAAGAAGAGGGGAACTCTTCCAGCATTAGTATTTGAAAGTCGACCACAAATGGTACGTCGGACTCCTTCTGGGTATAATCTCAAGGGTAAAAACTTTCTTACAAAATCAAAAGGAAAGAATGCGGCAAGGTCAAATCAAATATCATATCCTCCATCGAAGCCTATGCATCGTGAAGCTAGCCCGAGTTATTTGTCTCCTGAGGCTTCCGATGGTCAAAATTATCGTGGAATGTTCAACTTATTAGTTATTATACTGATAGTATCAAACTTTCGTCTTTTGATCGACACAATATCAAAGCATGGATTCATATTGGACAAGCTAGCAACTCTGAAGGACTTTAAGGATGCTCCTTTGGCTGACTTTCCATTTCTAAGTGGTTTAATGCTTGTACAAGTTTTCATAGTGGGAGCATACTTGATTGAATCTTCACTTAGCAAGGGCTTGGTTGGTAATAAATTTGGCATACTTTTTCATATTTTGAATACCAATGCATTGCTTGGTGTTGAAATAGCAATTATTTGGAAGCTGATCAACAATCCCATTGTAGGCGCAATGTTGATATTACAAGCTACAATCACTTGGTTGAAACTCATATCATATGCACATGCAAACTATGACTATCGAGGTACGTCGCAAGACACTCATAAGGCAACATTAGCTCTCATATCACATTTAGACGATGATGATGCGGCAAAGAGTTACCCCCAAAATGTTACGTTGAAGGATATATACTACTTCTGGCTAGCACCAACATTGACATACCAGATGAGCTTCCCGAGGGCACCGATCATACGATGGAGCAAAGTTCTCACTCTTACAACGCATCTATTCGTCTCTGCTACATTAATTACCTTTCTTGCCGCTCAGGTTATAGCTCCAAATCTCGATTCATTAGTAAGTGATCTAGATAAGAATCGAGGAGAAGTACGAATACATGTGATAGGAGATTACTTGCTCAAGCTGTCAATTACATCAACATATATTTGGCTACTAGTGTTCTACGGTTTCTTCCACTGTTTCCTCAATCTTACTGCTGAATTGTTGCGATTTGGAGATCGAGGTAAGTGGTGTGGGTCCTTTTGTATACTCATATTACATTATGCTGGAATACTCTTACCTTTTAAATGTTTGATTCTTTCTTTTCGTCAGTATTCTACAGAGACTGGTGGAATGCATCTGAAGTTAGTGCCTACTGGAGATTATGGAACATGCCTGTTCATTATTTCCTTGTGCGTCATGTCTACTTTCCATCTGTCAGAGTTGGCCTTTCAAAGACTGGAGCCACGTTTGTTGTTTTCCTTATCTCGGCAATACTTCACGAAGTGTTGATCAGTGTACCATGTCATATGATAAGAGTACATTCCTTTTTGGCAATGATGGGACAGATTCCTCTTATATTCTTGACAAAGATGATAGATCGGAAGTTTCCTGGTTCGAGTATTGGCAATATAATCTTTTGGATATCGTTTTGCTTTGTGGGGCAGCCCATGGCAATGTTACTGTACACATTAGACTATTGGGAGGTACACCATAGTCAAGACATTGTTGAGTTAGAGCCTGAGAAAGGGTTTAGGATCCCCCTTGCTGCAATTGCAAAGTTCTTCGGTGCCTCGGGACCTGAGTTGTAGATGTGTATGAAGAAGATGAAGAAGAAGATCAGGTCAAGATTGAGATTGAGAGATTGATGAATACCCCGAGTGGTATCTTTTGATCCAATGCACAGTTATGCATGCTAAAAAGAATATATTGGTCGAATTTGTATGAGTACTTTAATTAATAGGGTGTATATATAAGAAGTACTTAGTCCTATGAATCTTATAGTATAAGAAGAGGCTATCATTCACTGAGTACTGCAATGGGTTTGAGAAAAGATAGGTATCTTGGTTTGGTGCACTTTACTTACGCGCGAATTCCTCTTGATGGCAATGTGATAGGTAGTATGATGGCCGCCTCTACTACAACTTGGTATGCATATAAAGACTCAAAGACTGGTAGAGAATACTTCCATGAACCTAAATCAGGCAAAACGTCATGGATTCTTCCAACATCTGCTTCAATAGATATATCTGAAAAGAACTCTGAATCGTCATCTAAGTTTGGTACATCAAAGCCGAATAGAAATAACCAACAACAGCAGCAACCAACGATGAAGTTAATGGATAAACAGTCACGTAGTTGGGCAGTTGGTATAATTACCTCGGTCATCATCTTCAATACCATTTTCCTACTTGTCTTGACTTCATATCTCTATACAACAAACCAAGTACCAGAACAAATCAATTCAAATGATGGTATTAATATTCAAATACCAGTAAAGGATAGGGATGAATATATAATACAAATTGATAATACTGATGTTGATATTGCAAAAGAAACTACAAAAAGCACGTACAAATATTCAACACAAAGTGAGAGTGATAATGAAACTATTGTAGATGATGTCCAACAAGACACAGATGCTCAAACTCCAGAAGATGAAAATTCTACTACTGATAATATGGAAGAAAAACATACACATTATGAAACAGAGCATAGTATTGATTGCAAATCAAATCGAGGAGATATAAATGAAGATGACTATCAAGCTGAGTTACACGAAACACATGAACCAATATCAACAGCAGCTGGCAAATCATGTTGGGTTCCATTTTCTTACATGCTTGTTGGTAAATGCCGTAGACAGGCACGGGAAGGTTTTGGACCTTTGGCCGATGCAGACAATACACTTTGGATATAGTTATAATGAATTTCAATTGTACAGATTTTTATCTCCCTTTATCAGCAAAGCAGTGTGTTTTGATAACTTCTTGTATATACAAAGAGAAGTACTATAATTTATCGAAGTAAAGTAACCAAGTTAAGTGTAACCAAATCTTGTTCATCATTTGATAAATCAGCACGTCGCTTGATGAGAGATGCCTCCCAAGAGCCATTGCCAACCTCAATCTGAAGTGAAATTGGTATTGCCAAATATTTTCCTTCCTCTGTAAGCTGGTTAACATTGCATAGTTTCAATTCAACCCAAGCAGTATCTCCTTGTGCTGCTACAACTCTCAATTGTGACTTATTGCTTTCGCCACCAAGTGCAGTTGTTGCATCCCAATTTGAGACTTCCGATGGGTCCTCTTCCTTTGCTTTACCTATATCCAAAAAGGGATCATCAGCTGCATCCAACTCGATGAAATCAGTATTGTCAAGTGTTGTTGTTGCATCTGGATTGCATAGAACCCCCTGAACAAATGTTTCTGTAAATGGATCAACGAGTATATTTTGGAGTTCACCCTCATCAACTGGTGGTGTATCACTTGACACGCCTGAGAACCGAAGTCGGATGAGACTTAATGTTGGATTCTTCACCTTTAATAGTGCTGCATACTGCTGAGTTGAATCATCGGCACCATAACGAAAAACCTGAACTCTTGGCACAACATGTACTGCACTCGAATCCTTCTTCCACCATTGACCATGTCCTGCTCTTAAACTGGTATCTCCCTCCAATGGGTTGAGTTTAGGTTTGACTAATATACCTGTCCTACCCGCAGCCAATTCAGCACGACATCGTCGACTAACCCTAGCACGATATGATACAGGAAGGGGAAAGAGATCTGATCGAGATTGTGGTGTAGCTGTTGTAAGTATCATTTGCGCAGCAACTTGTTGTGCGGTAGGAATATCCTTGGGTATAATACTTTCATCCATTTTATCATCTTCTTCTTTGACTGGATTAGATCCTTCTTCTACTGCAATATATGGAGAATCAAGTTCCTTCTTCTTTTCCAATAGAGATTTTTCTAATGTTTCCATAGACCAATTACTACTACTAGATGAACTATGAGTACCTCTTGTTGATGATGAAGACACTCCAATTAACATACGTTTTCTCCGTTGTTCATCTTGTTCTCGTTGTGCCCACATTTTCGTAATAGAATTAAACAACTCGTCTCCGCCTTTATTCTTTTCCTCAATTTTTTGTTGATAACAAACCTCCAACTGTTTGGATATTTCAACAATTGCAATTGATCTCTGTTTCTCCAACTCTTTCTCCTTAGCTGAATCTTCCTTATCAGTTGGATAATCGAGTAACTTATCTGCATTGGATGTTACACCGCACTCAATTGATGACCATTGACAATTACCACATTTGTAGGTGCATATCAATTGGCTATCATTATTTGTAGTAGTAGTATTGATATTTTTATCAATAGATAAAGTAACTGGACTGAAACATACCGGACAATCCTTACAACCGCCGCTATCCTTCTTACACACACCTGATGCAGATGCCGAGGCTGCATCACAATATGTAAAACAACGAGGACAATATGCAGAGTCAACTTCTACACTTGTTGATGGAGGTATAACATCTGATCTACCACTTGTCAAATGACGGGATGCCGTAGCATGATATGTAAGGGTAAGAGGGGTTAAGTGATTGGCATGATCGATGTATACCACCGCTCCTCCTTGATTTGAATTGGTCTTCATAGTAGGTATATTGAACAATTAAATGATGAATGATGAAGGCAAAATTATGAGAGTTGAACAAACTTGGTGGAAGGACACTCAATAATAATATAGAAGAATTAATCAATAGTGAGATGTGATCTATGACTGCATATTATATATATATCGATGTATTATCTCAATCTATTCGCATTGTACCACTTGATACTTGAAGAGATAATATAAAATATTTTGGTGGTGGCCCTGTGAGGAGTGAGTGACGCAAGCCAATAATCCTCGGCGGCGGATAGATTGACTCATTATTGTTGTTCAGTTGGCTCGATATAAAGATGAAGATAGTATATGCAATGTTAGGTGTATCAGCCATTGCTGGATCTGCAGGTAATTTGAAGAATGGTTGAATTGTGTGCATAAGATGTGTTCCAAAATTATTTCTCTCTCACCATAGTCGACTCACCATCATTACTTTGCAAACCATAATGTCTACATACTATATTATTATTGCAAACGATACACTCTCTACAGTTGCTTTCTCTCGTCGTTCTGCATTGCCAATAATCAGACGAAGTACCATGGCAGCGTATGCATCTCCAGCAGAGTTTGCTAAGAATGAGATCGCTTCGAATGATGTGAGTATAATGTTGGCATGAAAGGTATGATATCATATCATGCATTGGAAAATAACTAACTTCTAATTCTGTGTTATAATCAGGTCGTCGTTTTCTCCAAATCATACTGTCCCTTCTGTACAACAACAAAAAACACCCTGAAAGGCTTGAATATTGATGCAAAGATTATTGAATTGTAAGTGTTGTTAATAGAATTGTAGATACTGTTGTAAGTTGCAACTGATCATGTTTTATGCAAATAATAGAGATCAAAGAGATGATGGAGCAGATATTCAGGGCGCTGTACTTGATATTAGTGGCCAGAGGACTGTACCAAATGTGTTTATTAAAGGCAAACACTTGGGAGGAAACGATGATACACAGAATGCGGTTAGAACAGGCAAATTACAAGAAATGCTAGCATAAATCAAGTCATGGTGTGGAGAGGATAATTGAGACTCTGATAAACCGACAACTTCAAGAAAGGCGAATACCAACTTGAGTTTACTGACTAGATATGCTGATACATAAAGTAACAATGATCAATACGGCATGATATATACTGTGTATTTTCATTGTTTAGTTGATTATCATCTATAGTTGAAATTCTTTATCATTCGATTTGCTTCTCTTTTCCCCTCTCTATCCATAATATCCTGCCTTTTATCTCTCACATTCTTACCACGACAGAGTGCGATTTCAAACTTTACTTTGTTATTATCACTCCAGTAAGCTTTTAATGGCACAATGGTCATTCCTGGTAATCTATCTGTCTTTTGCAATATTCTTCTTGCCTCCTGTTTATGCAGTAATAGGTTTCGTGGACGTCTTTCATCGTGTTGGAAAAACTCTCCCGCAGTCGAGTGCTTTCCTATGTGTACATTCATCAAGCTAATATCGAGACTCATCAGATTGAGTATCACACAGCAAAACGTATATGTGTATATCACATGCATGCATATATAGTAAAGTATGAAATGATACTCACGTGCAAGACCGACCATTCTTATTTGGTTTTACAAATCCATCTCTTATGTTCATTTTGCCATCTCGTATACTAAAATATAGGTAATACTCATTGTCAATTTTGATGTTTGCAACTGTAAACAGCACTTAGTATGTAATGATCTTACCTTTTCACTTCAGTTCCAAACAAACTTATTCCTGCCTCCCACTTTTCTAATACCTCATAGTTTCTATATGCTAACTTGTTAACAGTAATGGTTGAACTTTGTACTTTCTTCTTCTTTGTTCCGCCTTTTTTTAGATGTAGTGGAGTAACTCGATTATGTGTTAGTATTGGTGATTTTGTGGTATGACTACTAGTAACAACAAAAGCTGTTGTACCGCTTGTGCATATACTACAAGATAGCAATAACGATACAATGAATATTATCACCATTGTTCTATTTACAAATACAGCAACTATTGAACAAAACACATTTTCCCCTTGGTATAGGTAGCTCACCACGGGATCTTACCCCTATGACTCAGTTAAATGCTCGGTTAATATTAAATGTATCTTTGAAGTCTACATCTATTGGAGACAGAGATTTAAGCTAGATACTTCTTCTTACAGCCGTCATTTGTCAGGATTTCACAAGAGATATTATTGTCCTATAAACATATATTATGAGTGCACAAGTTTCGACGAGGGCGATCATATTGTTATTATGCTTCTTCCTTTCAACAATCACAATAGTATCAGGATTGGTAAACATAGGAAACAACAATAAAGTTGGCAGAGTGAAGGCAGGACCAATTGATATATCAGCAATTGGATGCGGTACATGGAGTTGGGGGAATCGACTATTATGGGACTATGATCCAAGCCAGGATGAGGAAATATATCGTGCATATAAAGTACAACGAAATGCAGGAATTACATTATTTGATACCGGAGATAGTTATGGAACTTTCGATCTTAATGGTAGAGCAGAGATATTACTAGGTCAATTTGAAAGACGTTATCTTGAAGAGAAGTCCAATAACAAATCACAGAATATGTTTGACTTGTTTGGAAACAATGAAAATAGTAGTAGTAATAAACAACAAGTGGCCACAAAGCTTGCACCATATCCATGGAGAATAACAAGAGGAAGTTTAGTCAATGCTGCAAAAGCTAGTTTAAAACGATTGGAACAAGATAAGCTTTGTGTAGCGCAAACCCACTGGTCGACAGCAAACTATCAACCATTACAAGAAGGAGCTCTTTGGGAAGGTCTTGCAGATATATATGATGAAGGCTTATGTGAAGCAGTCGGTGTATCAAATTATGGTCCTCAACAATTATACAAGTTTTCTGAAAGAATGAAGGAACGTGATGACATACCCATTGCAGTGGCACAAGTCCAATACAGTTTGATGACGGCGAGAAATAATGAAATATTAGAATCGGCGGATAATGCAGGTTGTCGATTGATATCATACTCGCCTCTATGCTTGGGTTTGTTGACTTGCAAGTATGATCTAGACAATTTGCCTCGAGCTGGCAACCCAAGACGACAATTATTTAGAGAACTATTACCAGGGGCAAAGCCTCTTCTTGGTACATTAAAAGCTATTGCAAAAGAACAACGCAAGACACCAAGCCAAGTGGCAATCAACTGGACAATTCAGAAACGTACAGTGCCTATTTTCGGGGCTAGAACATTGCAACAAGCGGAAGAGAATCTAGGGGCTGTTGGTTGGTCGTTAAGCAACGAAGAGGTAATGGAGTTAGACATTGCATCCTCGAAACTTGAGAAAAATATGATTGAGAACATATTCGCAACTCGTTAATAATGCTTTACTATGTTAGGTATTAGGTTGAAGTTATTATGTATTAGGTATGTAGTACATAACTAGTATGAGTCATTCAAAACAGTTTCTGCATGGATGCATGCCTTTATCATATGCTTTTGATACAACAATCAAGCGAAGATTCTTTGATCTCGCCAAGTACTTACAATCAGTTTTTATACTCTTCTTCTTTATGCATTTATGAAATGCACCGCCCGACGGAGTTACTATGGCATGATAATCTTTATATGTCTTCCACTGACCACGTTTATGCTTTCTAGCTAACTTTTGTAGCTGTATTAGTTTGTCATTATTATGAACTTTTGACTTGGAGGGTGAGTAAACATGTGCTAGACCACATGAAACTAGTCCTTCATTCATGCATAGCCATTGTTCTGGTATATCTTTAGATGATTGACGTTTGTTGTTGTTACCTTTACTGTTGAGAGGCACCCATATAAATGCAAGTAATCTACCATAACGATCCTTGTTCTTTTCATTTTCATCACCACTATGTTCAAGTGATATCCAAACATCTTTATTATGACAATACTTCTTTGTGTATTCCTTTGCTTCTGCAGAAAATTGTTGTTTCTCTTTTATTTCAGGAGTGTCAATGCCAAGCAGTCGAACTTTGAGACCTGTCTTTGAATTATCTTCTAATGTTATAGTATCGCCATCGTATACACTCCGACAATGGTATTTCTTTGCACCTTTAGGTAGTGATGGATAGATGGGTGATATATCACTTTTCAATACGTCATTAATATGACTATCATTACCTGTTTGCTTCTTCTGTGATAAATGCTCTTTCGCCAATTCACTCTCCTTGTAAAAACGAGATTGTCTATTAATGAAATCATCTACTACTTCTTCGCCTGTTGATATACATTGCTTTGCAGTTGATATACAAATACCCATTATATATATTGTCACTTGTAACAACTAGATAACTGCCGCAAGATAATAACTTGCACTGCACCTGCAAATTAATGTGACTTTCCGTGTGTTTATCTCTCTAGAGAGAGGTGATTCTAACTATTTTAGGTTAAACCGCCGTGCCGCCGCCGACAGCATAAACACTTTGATAACCAATTAATAAAATTTAAATATTGAAACTACCGCTACTACTGGCCAAGCATCTAACTTTCCAACAATTCATTTGCAACAACCAATTAAACAACAACTCAACAACAACAACTACAACACCTAACAGCACCTAACAGCACCTAACAACAACAAAGGGGCAAAGCGTCCAGGGGCACAAAATAATTTTCTCCACCATAATTTTATTTTATGACGTAATAATAATAGTATAGCGTAGCGGAGTCTACACAATAGCAATAGGCAGCCTCAATATGTGTATGCCAACGTCTTCTAATAGCATGGGTAAAGGGGTGAGTGGTGAAGGTGTAAAAGAAAACTCGTCACCGCCGCGAGACAACTCTATAATAACAACAACACAACAGTCTTGCAGAAGAAGAAACAAACGTGATCGTCAGGAATCATGGTCTAAGCATATCTCTTCTATTCAAGAAGAACCACAGCAATATAATACAGAGACTACTAATAACAAGCGTATAATAAAGAAGAAGAAACGTTCCAAAATGACAAGCAAGCACGCCGACGATACCAGCTCGGGAGGCATGAATGCATTGCTACCATCTATTATTGGTCTAATAATACTATCCTTCATGATAATGGCCAAGATGGGATTTCGGGGTAGAGCCACTACCTGTGGTATAGATTTGGGTACTACCAATAGTGTAGTTTGTGTCCAACAGCCACCAAAATCATCAACGCCATGGTTTACTGGTAGTGGTAGTAGCAGTAAAAGTATGAGTAGTAATAATAGCAACAAAGGTATGGGTGAGATTATATGTATACCAGATCCAAGCACAAATTCACCAGTTATACCATCTGTAGTATCATTCTTAGATCATCATTATTTACGTTCATTCCGATTAACAAAGGAAGAGAAGGAGATACATGATGAGAAACTACCGTCATTAGTATCCACTCGTCATCTGAGACCACATCCTGTAGATGTAATTGTTGGTCAGAATGCCAAAGAACGTATTAATAGTCATCCACATCATACTATATACCATGCAAAACGTATTATTGGTAGAGAGTATGAACATGAATCTGTGCATTCCATGTCGAGTGAGGTTGAATTTGATATTGTTTCATCGTCGAGTGATGAAAAAGAAGGATTGGCGTCATTTAGTTTTCCATATCACATGCCTCCTTCTTCGTCAGAAGTAGCAAATGATGGAACTTCTTCGTCCTCATCGTCATTATTCTCGGCTATACTAACACCATCTGATATAGGATCATACATCATACATCACTTACGTACAATTACACGATCCTACTTACAACATGATAATGTCCAATCAGTAGTAATTGCCATACCAGCAAAATTTGAGCCATCCCAACGTGATGCTACCATACATGCATTTGAACTTGCCGGATTAAAGGTAGTACGTATCATAGAAGAACCAACCGCGGCAGCATTGGCATATGGATTACACAAACAAAACGATGTACATTATGTAATGGTATATGATTTTGGTGGTGGGACATTAGATATTAGTCTCCTTTACATTAGTGAAGGGGGGTATATTGAGGTTCTGGGTAGTGATGGCGATGAACAGCTTGGAGGGGCTGACTTTGATGCAGCAATAGCGCATTGGTTATTAGAGAAGAAGGGCGGAGATAAGATTGTTCGTGATATCATGTCATCAATTGTACAGATTGAAGAACAAGTCATGATGGTCAGCAGTAATACCATGAACAACTCAAACAACGATGTTGAAGATTTGATTGAAGAATTGTGTCCAAACTTAAAGGACATACCACTGTGTACAATATCATCTATTCATACTATTGGTGAAAAGTTGAAAATCGACTTATCAAACCATCCGAATGAGTCAGATGCAGTTGCAGAGGGATCTTGCTATCGACTTCCAGCGGATATTGAAGTCATACCAAATACTGCCGAAAAGTTATGTGAATCAATATATCAAGTCAATCTATCACTATCTCTTCATGAGTATGACACAGCAGTTGATCACCTGTATAAACGAAGTCTCCTCCCAATTCGAAGATTACTCAAAGATTTGAATTTACAAAAGGAAGAAGTTGATGAGGTTGTTATGGTTGGCGGAACGACGAGGATGCCGCAAGTACGTGAGCTGGTAAGGAAAGAGTTGGATAAGGAAAGGTTGAATACACATATTGATCCTGACTTGACTGTGGCTTATGGCGCTGCTTCAGTGATTGACTAGACAGACACTATGAAGGATAGATACCGCTAGAGAATCCTTTCTCGAGTAACACTTTGTCAGATATCTCATTTCATTACCATGTATTCATCCAATGTTCTATATATAGATCTTTCTTATACTCATATCGTAGATATATCGATTGGAAGAACATAGGTACCTACAGAGTTCAATATCGCACATTGGGTGCGTGGGTATCCTTCCATAACGGTATCGGCTTTAAATTGGATGGAGCTAGACGGTCTAGAGAGTCTAGGATTGTAGAGTTGAGGCTATTGAGGATTGAGGACAACTTAGATATATCATTATATTCTATTATAATATTGGAGATTGTGTTTAGAAATATCCGTTTGTAATTGCAAAGCAGAAAACTTTTTCCATAACACAATTTAAGCAGACACAAATACCAAACAAAAATTAGAACAATTATTGTTAATAAGACATTACATCTGTATGTATATATAGAAGATGCCAGGGAAACAACAAACTACTCCAGCTCGGCCTCCAGGGACCGAAGCTATGTTTAAGTGAGTATAATTAATTATTTTGTTTCTTGTCTGTTCTACAAATAAGTCAGTACCATTCTTTATTTCCATCCGTATGTAAACTGTAACTCACCTCTAACGACATAATACAATTATATATTTCAGTGTTACATGTAAAGATGTTGTCATGGGACGCGGATCTGGAACACAAAATCATTGCGGCAATGTAACATATCGTAAACTTGTATTTCTAAACAAGGTATGTATTGTCACTCTTATGGTATCATTATTTGGGCTGATACTTATTCTCAACTCTCATTTAACTCTTTTATACAGGAACTCTATGCAACATCTACCAAATTTGATAAACTCAAAATATCCAAGGCAATTGTTGCCACAGTTCGTGAATTTGGTGGATTTTTCTTACAGGCAGATGAGAAAAGGGGTGGCTTATACTTTGATATTGGTGACAAACGTGCATGGGATAAGACTTCTCAGGCACTTCGTGAGGGACAGGCGGAAGTTCGTGCCCGATTGGCCGAGGAGGATCCCGCTGGTATGAGTAAAGTTGCAGAGTATAAAGATGTTATATCTGGGCAGGCTTTCTTTGCATTTTCCTGTCGTATGATGGAATCATTACTCCATCCTGATGGAGAGGGTGGTAGTTCAGCTTGTGGTGGTGATTGTCCACACGCCAAACGACGGCATACTCTTAACCAGTTGGGTGCTAATCCGATGCAGATTCATAATGCTATGCATTCCTTATCTCCACCTCCTCTCCCACCTGTTCAAGGAGGACAGCCATATCTTATGGGTGCAGCAAATGGTATGCAAAATAATGTTCAACAACAGTACAATAATAATGTTGGTATGATGAATCAGATACCTCCGAATGAAAATTCGTTTGAACCATTACCGTATAATGCAGCTTCTGCTGCACCACAAGGGGGTAACTTTGATCCACTACCATACACGGCTGCTCCAAATCAATATGATCCAAATGCTCTGCCTCCAACAGAGGTATCAGCAATGCTTAATGATGCTGGCATTCAGAAGCCAGGACTGATGTATGATCGAGGAACGTCTGGTGGCACCGTCTTTTCTCTTCGTAAGTTTTGCAGTGAAGATTTTGAAATGAGTTCAGAGGAGGGGAAAGAATTGATGGATCAATTAAATGCTGAGGTTGACCAGTTAATCCGGCGCAAGTCTCATGGATTAATACAGATTGATACTACGGAGGCATTTGAGGATTTGGTGTTTGAGGAAGATAGTATGATGTTTGATACTGATTTGCGAGGAGTTGAACCATTGAAAAACGAAGCTTCAGAGAATGCAGCACAGCCCAAAGGAGGACTTGGTGCCTCGGCCTTGACATACAAGGATGATATGTCTCTGATGAATATGTCTATATTATCTTTGGATGAACGAGGGGAAAGTACAAGGGGTTTATCAACCAAAGATGGCGATACACCTAAATCTATCTTAAATGATTCATCTACAGCGCCACGAGACATGAGGAAGAGAGGCACTCGTGTGAGTTTTGCCGGTAAGAATAGGAACATCTCACTTATGTCAATGGATGAGAGGAGCTTTAGTAAACTTGTGGACACAATATCTGATCCTGAGAATGTTGTAAATGAAGAGAGGAATATGAGTGGACTCTCTAGCGATTCTAGCAAGTCGGTCTCCAGAAAAATGTAAGTGTTGAGGCAGTTGTGGTATTTCATGTGTTGATTGCATCTCACTCAAAAATGTGTTTGTATCTATCTTTAAATAGGGGCTTTCCAATGCGTAAATCGGTTGCAAAAAAGTTCGAGAATGGCCCTCCTACTGAGCTTGTTGAACCAACCCCAATTACATCGCAAGAAGATAAGGTATCTAGTTTAAGTTTGGAAGAATCGCCAGTAAAAAGTGAGATTTCATTCAATAAGTTGGCAGGCAAGGTTGCTAATCCTGGTCCAGGCGTCACAAATTCTCTTACAGTCCCTGGATATGATAATATTTCTGCGCTGAACATGAGCACTATGTCTTTGGATCATGAAGGTATCGATGCTGATTCAGAGCTTCTAAAGTAGTATACTCTTGGGGGGTGGCGGATTGTTGATCGTGTGTGAGGCGAAAGTAGTTGAGTGATAACAAAGTCGACCAGCAATGTCTTATAATATTAATGTAATTCATTTTAGTTGTACAAAATACAGAGCAATAAGCCTCAAGTCAGTGAAAACAACCTTGACATGAAGTTGAACTTGCCGCCGACCCGTTGGTTTTAATCAGCTCATGTGCAAGCGCGCTTCTACTGTGCTACTGTGCTAGACAACTAGTAAACCTAAAGCTCACTTTTTTGCCCAACTGCAATTGAGATGAAGTGAGTTTTAACTCGCCGCTAAATGTAAGTTGCGTCTGTCCGTCGGCCGTCGACCTAAATCCTAAATCCTATAATAAATAACAATTAACTTGCGGAGACAAGCAACCTCATCAACTCCTCCTTGGCTTTACTATCTTATTCATATATCAGCATCTATTTAAAATGGCAGATACAATGCAATTCGGGGGCTTTGGTAAGTGCCTACACGGTATGGTGTATAACATGCTCTTCTTCCTAAGTTATGCACATAATTTTTTGTGGTCACATCTCAATGTATGAACACAAGTTATGTATGTCATGTACTCATACACTCATTAAATTACTACATCTTCCCCATATTTATCATACTTATTAATAATAATATTACTATCTGCAACAAACAAGACGCATTCAAGGATGCCGCAGACGAGCCAGGAGCTTCCCACGGTGATAAGGTACACGTTCGTGTGCAACAACGTAATGGAAGGAAATGTATCACAACAATAGCTGGACTTGCAGATGATCTTGATATCAAACGTATATGTAAGGCGTTTAAGAAGAATTTCTCATGTAACGGTGCAGTTCAGAAAGATGAAGAGAATGCCGAGGTTATTCAATTAAGTGGTGATCAAAGAACAAATGTTAAAGAATTTTTAGTAGATCAGGAGATTTGTCATTCGGATACAATTGTATTACATGGTTTCTAAAGGGTGTATATATTGGTTGTTATTATCGATCATATTATGGTATTAGGAATTATCAATGTGTGGTTGAAAATGTTTGAACTTTATGAATGGTTGTTATTATATTTTGTCATTTCTACTGCTACTTTGTGATGTCCATCACATACAATATGAGTTACTGATAGTATGTGGTGGTGATGTTACAACAACAACAATTGTAGGAGGTAAAAGTAGCACTGCAATTATTGATCAGAATTGAGGATGTCAAATCTCTCAATCCTACCAAATATAATCATGTATGGGTACTCCTCTCTAGACTGAGGACTTCTTCTTCTTGGTAGATTTCATTCTACGCCAAATGAGATTCACAATTGCAAGAGAAATTACCAATGCATGGGGTAACCCACAAAAGAGGAGAAGACTTCCAACAATGCAAAATCTAGTCACGGATATTACCACGACAAGCGGTAGTAGTTCAATTCCATCGTCAACCAACTTGTTCGAGTTTGCAACGCAATAATTGAAGAAGGATCGTCCCTTGAGATTCATAGCAGATGGCTCAACTTTGATCTCACGCTTCTTGACTGTATGCTGCTTGTCGTGTAACCTATTACGTCTATTGAGCGCAAGGCGTTGCATCGCGGCAGCTGAAACATCGTTCTCCTCTTTCTCCCTTCGTTTCCGATATTTCATTTGTTCCTCCTCCCTTTCGAGGTAGTCAATCATCACCTTTGACGACTCCTCAATAGCTGACACTGCAGATAAATGAGATGCAATCATTAACTCATCAACCATGGGTTTCAAGCGAGATGTAGAATACAAATCACTAGCCGATTCTACTACCCTATCCAGAGAGCTTGTTACATGTGTGAGGACTTGGGAATGAGTCCACGTATCATGGATCTTATCCTTCATAGACTTGATCTTTGGTTTGATGTATGCGGTTGTTTCTCTCTGCATTCTATTCCATCGACGCTTATTATCCAACATCATCGGCCGAATTGTGCTCCTATGAAACACCCTCCACCTATACTCTATTCCTGTTCGTCGAGCTATCTTGCGAATAGTTTTCGTCGTACCAGACATTGTATCATCAAAAATGAGAGTAAAGTTTATCCATTGGCTGGTAGCTTCCATATGCATATCCTCGATCTCTTCATTGGCAGATCTTAATCTCGTTTGAACCTGTTTGTATCGATCTTCCCATGCCTTATGTTGCCTTTTTGATGTTTTCAACTCTTCTTCAAGTTTATCAAGTTCCGAGTATGTATTATTCAGAACCTTGACATACTCCTTCTCCATTTCCATGATATGTTGTGTTGCATTGTTTAGTTTCTCTTCCAATATCATCAAGTCTATTTGGCAGCTTGATGACAAAGTCTCGTTTGTTAATGGCAATACATCATCATCGACACTTGAGATATTATGCGGCTGTTGCGTAGGAGATGAAATTGATACCGGCGATGCAATCTTACTAGCCATGGATGATACGCCAACTAGTGATACGTTCATAGGTTGATCTGTTGGAGTATACGGAGTTTTGTTTGCCATCGATGATAATTTAGTACCTTGATCGAATCGATCATTGGCATTGGCGGTCGTTGGTTGAGAAGGTAGCAAATTGCCTACAGGATTTGCAATTGCAAATTGGACGGTGGTAGTAATGATAACAACAATGGCTGCTAGCCACTGATGATTGATATTCATTGTAGGCGTTGTATTATTTGTCAGTAGGAGATTGAAGGAGTGAAAGAGCGGAGGGCGACTTCTGCATTTCATCTGCTTCAAGCAAATCATTTTTTCATTTTGGCGATTTATTCACTAGATGTCAAGATGGGTTTGTGATCATGTTGTTATGCCGAAAGTTGATGTATAGGTTGATGGGAAGGATGTAATGTTACCAGTAGCGGCAACTAACACAACATATACGCAACAGAAAACATGCCATTCATCACTCTCAAATAAATATGGTCTGTATCTCGGACCGTCGTTGTCCATCGTATTATATTCATATATGTATTGCAATATTTATTGCAACATATGCAATACCGCTTGTTTCTTCTTTTGCAAGTAGTACAGACAACAAAGTATCTACTACCGCTATGACTCGGCGTGCAATGGAATTATCAAATAAAGCCAATAACAATCCAGCATATGCAAAAGAAGCTTGTGAACTTTGGAAAATAATTCTCAATGAAGATGATACTCTGCTACCATTGTCGGCAATGTCTGCCGCGCATGGTATATATGCAGCAACTTTGGTCAGGATAGGGAGAGACAAAGATGCAATAGTTCAATACAAAAAGTCTTTAAATTATCTCACAAAAGATGGCACAAAAGAAAGACTTACTAATGAAGAAGCCGATATTAGAATGGGGTTAGGTAAATCATTGCAGCGAATGCTTAGATATGAAGAAGCAGCTCGTATCTTTGACGGTATTGCTACGAAATGTGCAAATATCAATAGTAGTTTAAATTGGATAAATGCTGTGCATTCAGAATCAATTCAAAATGCAGCTCTTTGTTCTATGAGAGTTGGTGATTTGGATTCTGCAGTGACAATACTCGAGAAGTACAAAAGAAGCAATGCAGAAGTTGATGGAATGCATGGTACGTGTCTTCTTCTGCAACAATCGGTTTCGTCATCAAGCACAAATGAGTTGGAGAAACAAGATAGGATACAAAAAGCGTATGGATTATTAAACGTTGCCGCATTAGACAAATCAGTTTCGCCGTTATACAAATGGATATATCACACAACAAGTCTTAGTCAAGGTAGCAGTATGCCCACATTTCAATATCCAGACAGTGATATATACTTATCATTTGCAAAGATAAACAACTCTCCATTTGATGACTCTTTTCTGCTTCACTTGGATGACAAAATACTCTTGCATAACATGATTAAAGATACTTGTGATAGCTCAGACTTCTGGCCACAAGGATACATATTGCCGACTGAATACGAATCGTTTCTAAACAGTGACCACATAGATGAAACTAGCAACGATCAAAAGAAGTGGATGTTAAAGGAGAGATCGGGGTATGGAAGTAATGGGAATATGATTGTATCTACGAGTGAAGTGCAAACACTATTTGATACCAACAAATTGTTTGAGCCAATTCTTTGTCAAAGACTTGTCGAACCACCAATGCTATTATACGGTTTGAAGTTTAGCCTTCGCATATATGTTGTATATTTTAGAGCTCAAGATGATAAAGATGCAGAAGTATACATATCACATCAAGGATTGGCAAAGTTTGCCGCTGAGCAGTACGATATAATATCAACGAAAAGCGATACAAACGATGACCAATACATGACAAACTCTGGCCGGGGCGATGGCAGGTCGTCAAAACAAACAAGTCTACAAGTACTAAAGAGTGAATTCCAGAAGAATGATATTGATTATGAACAAATTTGGAATGACATAGAACAAGCAGTTCAATTAGTAATGCAAGGGTATCTTAATAACTATCAACATGGTGATTCATCGTGTAGTAGGATAGGACTGCTGAATATACCAAAGATATTAGGATTCGACTTCATATTGGACTCGTCTTTAAATCCATTTCTGCTTGAGATTAACAGATTTCCTGGGCTGGAAGCTCGAGGTACTGAAGATAAAGATGTCAAGCAAGCTATAGTTTATGATGCATGGAGGAAGGCATGTGATCGTATTTGTGGTATACGAAAGGATTGTATACAGAATCTATGCCCAAAAAGTTATAAAGGTTCTTCGTTGACAAGAATATTAATAACATAATTCACAGATTAGCAATAGATTGACTGTTTTCCGAATGTTTTCTCTGCACTTCTTCTGGCATACTGAAACATTAGACCAGGTGTATCATGCTCTTCTCCTTCCTTTGGAGCTTCGTCAAACTTCTCCATTCTTCTAACAATTTCATTGAGCTCATCCTCCTTAGGCATGTGAATTTTACTAAGATCTCCGCCCGCTGTGTAATGAAAACTGTGTATAAGATGATCATATAACATAAGTTTGATTATAATCATATCTCTCTCAACTAACCTGCAGATAGAGCTTTTATCTGGAATTTGCATGCTCTTGTTAAGAAGTACATCGCAGAAAATGCCTCTTCTATTGTTGGACACGCGACTAGCGGCCCGTGATCTTCTAACATTAAGATCTGATTTGTTGGTCCAAGATTCTTTACTAGCCGGGGTTGCTTTAGGACACAGGGCGGTGCACAGTGGTTAGGTAACGATTCATTCACAACAATCAATTATATGAAAATAGATGACTCACTTCTTCCACATTGTTTGCACTGCCCTCAAATGGATGATATGATATACCCTTATTGAGAGCATAAGTTGCTTCTTGAGATAATGGTAGTATACCAAACTTAGTTTGGCTTAAAGCTGTTGAGTCAATTGCATGTCCGTGCCATATCGCATGCTAGGAGTAAAATGAGAATAGATAATGTAAGCACTGATGGTTGTGAACATCGTATCAATGCAACATTTCAAACTTACGACATCTTGTCTTGCGGAATGTATGGCAGAATGCAAAACATATCCAGGTTTAAACACTCGTCCATCACCTGGATTGATTGCACGCCTCTCAACAGGTATTGGGTTGGGAGGTTTCACTACCACACCATCTAAGTTCACTTTTAACAAGTTTGAGGCGGTTATCTCATCAAACCCTATACCGTAGTCATTTAATAGGAAGTACGGTCCATTTGCTTCGTTATCATCACTTCCATCAACTTTTAATGTAATATGATTAAAGATATTTTCATGCCAATCATGCATATAAGCAATCCGATATGATACAGCCAATGAGCACCGCTGTTGCCACTCATTAGAAGTGAAACAATCTTTGAGATCATCAGGTATATCGGGATAGGAATGTATCAACTTTGTATTATCTCCATTTACTTTTTCTACTGATGATAATAGCTTTGCAACTCCCTCTCGCCGTGTTGCAAATGCCACTGCAAATTGTGTTTTCGATTTGCTGGAAAATAATATTAATGATAACAAGATATAAAAGAGGATCATCATCTTATATTGTATAGTTGTTGTCTGATCCTAAATAATATATTTGATGTGTTGTTCTGCTTCTAATATGTTTGGTGTGCTGAACTACTAACTAATATGTATAGCCAACAATGTATCAATTAATATTAAGTTGTAAACTATATTGTTCTATGATGTGTCGACTGTCGTACTATATCACTTGTCAACTTGGAGGTGTATGTGTCAAGAAGGAGTACTGATATATGTACTTAAAGTATGTATGATATGCGCTCGCCCCTTAGTTCAACTTGAAGATGGCTAATTGATGGTATAGTTCTGTACGAGCTCTATCCAGGCTTCGTAGAAGGCCAGAGCCTTTGACACTAAATGGAAATATTCGATCAAGGACATAATAGATTGTTATGATTAGGTGTTGTTGGATAGAGATAGATGCAAGAAGCCTGCAGCTGCCGCGTAACAATTACTGTGTAATTGTAGGTAATTGTGATATTGTGATATCATCGCGTATGTATCTCCCACTCGAGAGAAACGGCTAAGGATGGAAGCACATTGAATATGTAAAGGTAGAAAGTAAAGTCCCATCATATAGTTGTTCTCAAAAGATATTTACAAATTGTTTACCTGTACACACAACACCTTTTCTACCTAAGACAGGCGCAAACGAAATCCTACCAAGGTGATTTTTTTTGTTAATAAATTTAAATGAAAAAAAATCACCTGGGTAGGATTTCGTTTGCGCCGGTCTTACCTGACCTTGACACTACATCTCAAGCTCCAAAGCAGGCAGTGTTACATACTTGAGGAGTTACATCGGAGCAATTGCTCATCTCATCATCATCCTCTAAATTTGACGGATTGGCAAATAGATCCAACTTGAAAAGACTCGATATATTATGCTCATCTTCACTCATGATGATTGCATCGAGCTTGTCAATGAGATGGTCGATCACTTCATTGATTGACGCAGCGTCCAAAGATAAGCTCCTCTCTTCTATTGTCATCTCATTTGTAAACATCTCGTCAACGGCCAGTGACAAAGACTCCTCAACTCTTGCTTTGTAGTACTGAAGCATGTTTGTAAAGATTTCACGTCTTCGTTTATCTAAAATGCTTGTGCAAATTGATACCTCGTCTTGATCATAGTAACTATCATCACCATCATCCTCCATTACAGTATCATTTCGTGGTAGCTCGGGTACTTCATATGGACTGCTATCATCCTCATCGATCCACTTTACACGTTTGGAATATTGAACAACCTTCTTGGCAATATAATCTTGTATCTTCTCGGGAGATTGACAGTTACTGAAGACATTGTTATCAATGTCAGACCAGCTTGAGTTGTCGTTCTCTAATACTAACTCATCATCGTTATCAAATGATTCGTCAGTCTTGAGAGTGAATGGCTTATCTTTATGCTCAATATCATCATACCAGCTAAGTCTCTTCTTCTCTAGTAGATCATTATCATCATCTCGTTGCTTCTTCGTGTCCTTCTGTTGAATGATGATACCATTTACACTCTTCGACTCAACTCTAACAAACAGCTGTTTCTTAACAGTGGATAGTTGATGCTGTTGCTGTTTCTCATCTGTAGTGAAGGAGGATACTGCTCTTACAGATGTGGGTGAATCTTGAGAATTGTAATCCTTCATTGACGATGAAGAAGAGGGTGTCTGGCTTATGATATGTGTTGGTGAACCTTCCGGAGTGTGAGAGATAATTTGTGTTGGTAAACCTTCCGGAGTAGTATGTGATGATATCATATACTCGCGTGTTGGAGATGATGTCACTACATCGACATCTTCCAGTTCTTTGTGATCTTGGATAGATTCTTCTTCGACGTTAGAGGTAGTGTATATGTCATGTCTCTGCTTGGGCAACAAATTGTTATGACTCGGCTGTCTCAAACTCTCATCTACCACCACCGCAGAGGTCAAGGTATCAAATGCACGACGATCATCATCTAGATTCTTCAACGTCTTGGCACGTTGATGTTGCCTCGCTGCTACGAATCGTTGGAATCTATTATTCTTCTTCTTGTTAGTATTAGTGTTGCTGTCATTTTTATGTGTAGTACTAGAAGTAGACACAAGATGTGTTTTTCTTGGAGATGTACCATTGTTGTTATCGTTTCTCCTTTCATCGTCATCAATATTATTTTTGTTGTACTGTTGGGATAGTTGTGGAGAGATAGATCCACTACTACGGCTGTTGTAGCCGCCTATACAACCAATATAGGTAAGTGAATCTTCCGATGTTGACGATGAAGCTGTAGTACTGTTATCAGTGCCGCCATCACTCCCGTTACTCATCCCCATTGCAGTTGCAACAGGCCCTTCTTTCTTTATACAATCCACCTCCTCAGAAGAGTCTTCTATTGAGTTTATCTTTGTCAATAAGAGCTTTTCAAATCTATCAACTCGATGCAATGCTTTTACCCCCTGTAACATGTTTTACCTTCTCCGCACCTCAAGAGTTGCAATCTTCAACAAGGAGCAAGGGGCTTGGCATCTACTTCATAGATATGTCTTGAATTATCTTTGGGCTCTTCTATTGAGCTACTATATCCGCCGATTAATCATCTTATACTACAAAAACTCTATCCTTCTGTTGATGAGATCAAATGGCAATTCAAACAAACGAAATTTCGTTCTCAACTAGTCAAACTGTCAAAAGTGGTATCTCAGTTGTATTAAGGTATTTAGCCCACGAGATATGATGGATTGACCCGACCGGAATTAGAGGTCAATTTCTACTTCTGGTGCTTTAAAGGAGCTAGTCTGCAACTTTGAAAAGAGTTCTGTTCTTCTCAGTCTGCTACACTTATACATTAAGTTTATACACTAAATACTTAAGTTATGGTATGGACAGCTTGGCTGAAACTACACTTTCACTACTTGATATGTACTCTGCATGTAGCTAGCTCGATTATGTGCACATATCTCATGCAAATGACTTACTTGGATCACAGCAACAACAAACCGATACGACCGCAGTTGTGCAAAGTATAGATATGGATAAAGATGGCAGAATCTCGAAGGCTGAGCTCGCTGAAACTTTTATAAAACTTGGCCGAGAGATGACGGAGGAGTTTTGGTTAGAATCTGATCCAGACGGCGATGGGTATGTTACTTATCAAGAGTTTCTTGGTTCTGATAACAAAGGAAGATCAGGTGACGAATTGTAGAAAACAGGCATATGACGCTCTCAGTGTTTGACAACGACAATGCCATTCTGATCATCCCACTTAGATACGGACACCCGTTTATTGTTACGTGAAGATACCTATTGAGATACCTATGTGAAGATACCTTGAAGAAGATCTTAAAGAGGAGATTACACCTCTCATAAGTAGGATAATTAGTAAAAGAAACCAAGTAATCTGTAAAGAATACAAGTATATCGATCTAGGGATATACAACGATATTCACTGCAGTCTATTAACGCTGTATACTATGTCGGATAACGAACGATAATCCATTGTCGTTGACAGATTAAAGAGTCTCGGACTTTACCTATCAACCATAGGTTGACCGTAACGATTTAGTATAATATTCATACCAGATAGAGCGCTGTGGCAATATTATAGTCAGTTAATTAGTGCATACTTTGAGAAGGAAGATATACCGAAAATTCAACCTTCGCTATTCAGTTTACAATAATTAGCGTGGTGCAACAATCGTCAACAACAAACTACGATGGCGAGTAACAATAGTAACAACACAATCCGTGAAAGTGATAATGAAGAAGGGCACATCAACCTCACAATGGACGATGTACTCAATGGCACTATCAACAACACAATTAATTTATTGCTCCGCGCAGATAACCGTACGGATCTTGATAAGTTATTGTTCTTCATACAAAGTCCAGGGTTGATAGGGAGTGACGGTTTTCTACAATGGGTGTCCGATGCTGACCCCATCGCGGTAGTTACATTACAGCACTACCACCGTCATCTCCAGGATAATGATCGGGCCATCCTCAATCCTACGGCACTTAACGACGATCAACTCAACATTAATATGGCAACATTGGCGGAATGCTACGGGGAGATGATTCATGGGGATAGTACATACTTCATTAGCAACATGGAACACTTGCATGAATTCTTATCACTTGTGGATAGGGGAGCCAATGGAGGCATATGCGGTGACGATATGACCCTCATCTCGTACACGGGGAGGACCATTGATGTGCAGGGAATCGACAATCATGAACTCCCACAACTCAAGTTATGCTCATGCGGTGGAGTTGTGCGCACACAACGAGGTCCAACAATCCTAATCTTTAACCAATATGCTTTCCACGGTAGGGGTAAATCCATCCACTCATCACTTCAGTTGGAGGACAACAAGATACAAGTTAACGATAGATGTTCTATCAACCAGGGAAACCAGTCTTTGGCCACCCCTGATGGATATGCTATCCCGCTAGATTTCAAGAACGGCCTAGCATACCTTAACATCCGCCCCTTTACCAAGGAGGAATGGAATGAACTCCCACATGTGGTCATGACGCGTGATGTTGTATGGAAGCCATCCAAATATGATTCCAGACCCTCTAGGGATGAATCATGGTTTGACGGACGTAGCAACCCTTATCCCCTCCATCCTGGATTCGACTTTTGCGGTGATCTCGTCGAGACCAACGTCAGTGAGACTTTGACACCATCCGTCCTAACTCAACTACGCCGAGACGGACCGATCCTACAAGATCTTAATGCAGATCTCCACGAGACAACACCTGTACCCATTGACGTTGAAGCCAACCGCCAGTACTTCCTTAACCAACCGGGGAGAGTTGTTCAACATACATTTGATGCTACCACACAATATGTTCCAACACTGCCTTCACATCGTAGAATCCGTGACACACAGAGAACCCAATTCCCTGCCAATAACGTCGAGAGGAGGCATGAACCTGTGGCAACAGATACCATCTGGTGTGATGTCACGTCTTGGGGAGGCCATTCCGCTGCTCAGATATTCTGTGGTAAGCAATCCATGTACATCAGCGTGAAAGGCTGTAGTACAGATGCTGAATTTGCTAATATACTCAATGATGAGATACGAGAACGGGGAGCCATGGATATCCTCATCAGTGACAGGGCACAAGCTGAGATAAGCAATCGCGTCAAGGACATCCTAAGG
>Ga0214477_100486_pt1 | contig 27599 bp, 24 predicted proteins | sample M1_20Mar14CPVII9_FD_165058 | JGI IMG/M metagenome (GOLD analysis project Ga0214477, IMG submission 165058) | Marine eukaryotic communities from Monterey Bay, California, United States - M1_20Mar14CPVII9sort6BwellC16 | ecosystem: Environmental > Aquatic > Marine > Unclassified | place: USA...
GTGTGACGGAGGGCCCTACAATCATGCTGGGAGTGTTCATCAACCTGTTAAGCACATATACAATGCCAATCAAGCACTCTAGTAGCAAGCCTACATCTCTGAGGTACCACTTGATGGCCAAACATTGCCAGAAAGTGGGATTGAAATCAGAAATCTGAGGCATAAACCTGCCAACAAGTGGCTGTAAAAGTATGATGGAGGGCCCTACAATCATGCTGGGAGTGTTCATCACTCTTTTAAACAAATATATACAATGCCAATCAAGCACTGCAGTAGCAAGCCTTCATCTCTGAGGTACCACTTGATGGCCAAACATTGCCAGAAAGTGGGCCGAGAATTGAGATCTGAGGCATGAAACCTGCCAACAAGAGGCTGTAAAAGTATGATGGAGGGCCCTACAATCATGCTGGGAGTGTTCATCACTCTTTTAAACACATATACAATGTTAATCAAGCACTGCAGTAGCAAGCCTACATCTCTGGGGTACCACTTGATGGCCAAACGTTGCCAGAAAGTGGGCCGAAAATTGAGATCTAAGACATGAAACCTGCCAACAAGAGGCTGTAAAAGTATGAGGGAGGGCCCTACAATCATGCTGGGAGTGTTCATCACTCTTTTAAACACATATACAATGCCAATCAAGCACTGCAGTAGCAAGCCTTCATCTCTGAGGTACCACTTGATGGCCAAACGTTGCCTGAAAGTGGGATCGAAATCAGAAATCTGAGACATGAAACCTGCCTACATGGGGCCGTAAAAGTGTGACAGAGGGCCCTACAATCATGCTGGGAGTGTTCATCACTCTTTTAAACACATATACAATGCCAATCAAGCACTCTAGTAGCAAGCCTTCATCTCTGAGGTACCACTTGATGGCCAAACATTGCCAGAAAGTGGACAGAAAATCAAAATCTGAGGCAATGCAACCTGCCTACATGGGGCCGTAAAAGTGTGACAGAGGGCCCTACAATCATGCTGGGAGTGTTCATCAACCTGTTAAGCACATATACAATGCCAATCAAGCACTCTAGTAGCAAGCCTACATCTCTGAGGTACCACTTGATGGCCAAACATTGCCTGAAAGTTAGCTGAAATAAAAAAATCTGAGGCATGAAACCTGCCAACAAGTGGCTGTAAAAGTATGACAGAGTGCCCTACAATCATGCTGGGAGTGATAAATATTCTTTTAAACACATATACAATGCCAATCAAGCACTCTAGTAGCAAGCCTACATCTCTGAGGTACCACTTGATGGCCAAACATTGCCTGAAAGTTAGCTGAAATAAAAAAATCTGAGGCATGAAACCTGCCAACAAGTGGCTGTAAAAGTATGACAGAGTGCCCTACAATCATGCTGGGAGTGATAAATATTCTTTTAAACACATATACAATGCCAATCAAGCACTCTAGTAGCAAGCCTACATCTCTGAGGTACCACTTGATGGCCAAACATTGTCTGAAAGTTAGCTGAAATCGAAAAATCTGAGGCATGAAACCTGCCAACAATAGTGGCTGTAAAGGTATGACAGAGGACCCTACAATCATGCTGGGAGTGATCATCATTCTTTTGAATACATATACAATGCCAATCAAGCACTGCAGTAGCAAGCCTACATCTCTGAGGTACCACTTGATGGCCAAACATTGCCTGAAAGTTAGCAGAAATCAAAAAATCTGAGGCATGAAACCTGCCTACATGGGGCCGTAAAAGTATGATGGAGGGCCCTACAATCATGCTGGGAGTGTTCATCACTCTTTTAAACACATATACAATGCCAATCAAGCACTGCAGTAGCAAGCCTTCATCTCTGAGGTACCACTTGATGGCCAAACGTTGCCTGAAAGTGGGATCGAAATCAGAAATCTGAGGCATGAAACCTGCCTACATGGGGCCGTAAAAGTGTGACGGAGGGCCCTACAATCATGCTGGGAGTGATCATCACTCTTTTAAACACATATACAATGCCAATCAAGCACTCTAGTAGCAAGCCTACATCTCTGAGGTACCACTTGATGGCCAAACATTGCCAGAAAGTGGACAGAAAATCAAAATCTGAGGCAATGCAACCTGCCTACATGGGGCCGTAAAAGTGTGACGGAGGGCCCTACAATCATGCTGGGAGTGTTCATCAACCTGTTAAGCACATATACAATGCCAATCAAGCACTCTAGTAGCAAGCCTACATCTCTGAGGTACCACTTGATGGCCAAACATTGTCTGAAAGTTAGCTGAAATCGAAAAATCTGAGGCATGAAACCTGCCAACAATAGTGGCTGTAAAAGTATGACAGAGGACCCAACAATCATGCTGGGAGTGTTCATCATTCTTTTGAATACAAATACAATGCCAATCAAGCACTCTAGTAGCAAGCCTACATATCTGAGGTACCACTTGATGGCCAAACATTGCCTGAAAGTCAACAGAAAATTGAGATCTGAGACATGAAACCTGCCAACAAGAGGCTATAAAAGTATGATGGAGGGCCCTACAATCATGCTGGGAGTGTTCATCAACCTGTTAAGCACATATAAAATGCCAATCAAGCACTCTAGTAGCAAGCCTACATCTCTGAGGTACCACTTGATGGCCAAACATTGCCTGAAAGTTAGCTGAAATCAAAAAATCTGAGACATGAAACCTGCCAACAAGAGGCTGTAAAAGTATGATGGAGGGCCCTACAATCATGCTGGGAGTGTTCATCACTCTTTTAAACACATATACAATGCCAATCAAGCACTGTAGTAGCAAGCCTACATCTCTGAGGTACCACTTGATGGCCAAACATTGCCTGAAAGTGGGATCGAAATCAGAAATCTGAGGCATGAAACCTGCCTACATGGGGCCGTAAAAGTGTGACGGAGGGCCCTACAATCATGCTGGGAGTGTTCATCACTCTTTTAAACACATATACAATGCCAATCAAGCACTGCAGTAGCAAGCCTACATCTCTGAGGTACCACTTGATGGCCAAACATTGCCAGAAAGTGGGCCGAGAATTGAGATCTGAGGCAATGCAACCTGCCTACATGGGGCTGTAAAAGTGTGACGGAGGGCCCTACAATCATGCTGGGAGTGATCATCACTCTTTTAAACACATATACAGTGCCAATCAAGCACTGCAGTAGCAAGCCTACATCTCTGAGGTACCACTTGATGGCCAAACATTGCCAGAAAGTGGACAGAAAATCAAAATCTGAGGCATGAAACCTGCCTACATGGGGCCGTAAAAGTGTGACGGAGGGCCCTACAATCATGATGGGAGTGTTCATCAACCTGTTAAGCACATATACAATGCCAATCAAGCACTCTAGTAGCAAGCCTACATCTCTGAGGTACCACTTGATGGCCAAACATTGCCTGAAAGTCGACAGAAAATCGAAATCTGAGGCAATACAACCTGCCTACATGGGGATGTAAAAGTGTGACGGAGGGCCCTACAATCATGCTGGGAGTGTTCATCAACCTGTTAAGCACATATACAATGCCAATCAAGCACTACAGTAGCAAGCCTACATCTCTGAGGTACCACTTGATGGCCAAACATTGCCAGAAAGTCGACAGAAAATTGAGATCTGAGACATGAAACCTGCCAACAAGTGGCTGTAAAACTATGATGGAGGGCCCTACAATTATGCTGGGAGTGTTCATCACTCTTTTAAATACACATATACAATGCCAATCAAGCACTGCAGTAGTAAGCCTACATTTCTGGGTATTGCAATTTGCCATTCCACTTGTAAGCATTTCCTAGGCAGGTATCCTTCGCAAAAGACATATGAAATCTTTTCCATCACAAAAACAGATGACCATGATGACCCTTTATTGCAATAGGCACCTTCTAAACTAATAGTATTGCAATCTAATAATCGAATATAGTAGAGTAAGCTACTATCAGACCGGGCGTCGATACGTTCTAATCATCCAGGCGGCAGATTTGCAACAAGTCAAAAACGCCCATCTCACATCTCACCTTAGTGAAGTTGTGTGAGACACATCGAGACATCAAAAAGAGATCAAAGAGAGAGTAAGTATGACAACTAGAGTTATTAGCCATACATTAATGTAAACTGTATGATTGTGATGACGTTTGTGGTGTGTATATTTCTATTATAGCGTATTGTTTTGTTGAGTAGAAGAGATTAGAGACCACGATTGTTCTAAAACAGAGGCTGATGGGTAGCTGCCAATAGGGCTGATCTATATCGATACCCTTTACTATTTAGCAAAGAGAGATGTGTGACAGTATTATGATGGTGTACCGTTAAGATATGTTATGTGTTGGCTGGCTCGGCTAGGGGGCCGCCGCCGATTGATATGTGTATTATATTTCTCTAACCTCGTGATGTATCTCTCTCCTCAATCTCATATAGCGCATATAAATTGCAAAGACACATCAAGAGAGTAACAATCCCAAGGTGGGGGCCATCACATAACAAGTAACATCTAAAAAGTATGGCGGCCATCTCAACAAATATAATAACAACACTCCAAATCTTAAGTGATTCCATCGCCGGATGGTTACTAATAATTGTACTAACATGTACATTACCCCTAATCAATAACGTACTACTCAAGCAATTACCACCCTCCATTACAACTAATGTCAACCAAACAATCAAATTACATCCAAGTTTACCAAATATACAATCATTTCAATTATTAAATTGTTTTGTATTATATTTAATTTCGTTCCCTATCTTATTAATGTATCGCAATGTATCTACTTTTGGTAATATATTTGGTACTTTAGGGTTTAGTATTGGATTAATGTTATTATTAGGATTTGGTGTAGGTCCGGCTATGTTAAAGTATCAAGAGGAGGTTGAGGCTAAGGAGCAAGAGGAGAAAGCGAAGGAATATTATAACAAGAAAGAGAAAGAAGGTGGAGATGATGATTCACCATGGAAACAGGTGAATAAAGCAAGCACACCCGCCAAGGTAACATTGGAAACTTCATCTCATTCATTACCAGAAGCACCTACATCTCCATCCGAAGAAGAAGAAGACGACACATACGGATCACCATTACAAAAACATCGTAACCTAAGTTCATCCTCACTCAAGAAGAAACAGAAACATCGTAAAAGTCATTCTATATCAACAAGTGATAATGATTCATTATTAAAGGAGATGGATGGTAATTTGATTGATTCAAATTTAGAACCGCATTATTCGAATTTAATTGATAGTGCTAATGCACCTATCTTTGGTGTTGGTAAGTTGTTTGTTTTGTTATGGTAGGGGGAGTGGGGTACTGTACGATGGGGCGCTGATATGGTGGAAGTCACAGCCTGCCGGATAACTCTGTATCACTATTTATATACCTCTGTCTAACAACCCTTCTTTCCTCTGCCTCTCCTGTGCCCTTGGTCAACTACTATTTGGCTCCTGTAAATAGACTCGGAAGGACGTGTAAATGTATGGAATAAATGTGCCATGAGGATTGTTGGATACACTCCCGATGAGGTTATGGGAAAGGTAAGGACTTTTAATTAGTTGTAGTGTATCTATCTACTCTTTGGGAGTGTTCTTAATGTTTATACTCCGCACCCCTCTCCCACCCCGCCCCCTACAGAACTTGGTTAAAGAATTCATTACTAAGGACTATCAAGCATCAGTCGGTATGGTCATTGATCGTGCCTTACGTGGTGATGAAACTGCCAACTACGAGTTCCCCCTCATGACAAAGGATGGTGTACGTATTGAGATATTACTTAATGCCACGGCACGTCGTAATCCCGATGGAAAGATTATCGGGGTAGTAGGTTAGTAATTTTTGTTGTGTGTGGTTTGTGATTGAGATACTTGTGTGTGCCTTTTTGATGTTTATCTACACATCGGAGAATCGTTTACTCATATTATATATTTGTTTGTTCTTCCTACTGCAATCAACCAGGCATTGGACAGGTAAGTCAGTTGTTTGTCATGTTTTTTTTATGAGATAGATAGAGAGAGTGATACCGAGTATAGGATACCGATTAGGATACCTCCCACTCAGGCGGGGGACAGGGGAGAGCTTGATAATCTCTAGTCTCTTTGGATAGATGCTACACCTGCTACTCCAGGAGAATCCCATGGCTTGTTATGCCAATCTTAACTTATTCACTTCATCTCAACTGGCCGCTAACAACTTCATGTCATCTATCCCTATCTCTCTACTCATAAACACATTCATGTCACTTCTACCTTGAATTTTACTCCTACGAGTAGGATATCACTGGTCGTATTGCCCAAGAACGAGAATATACACGTCTTATTGATACAGCTAATGCTCCTATCTTTGGTGTGAATACCGACTGGTAAGTCCTATTCATCGGGGGTTGCCTTTCTTACTCATTAGACCAAACAATGTAGTCCTCATAAAACTCATTCACTTCTATGATTCGATTCCTAGTGCCGTGAACATTTGGAACCAATCAGCTATCCAATTAGTAGGATATAGTACCGAGGAGGTTATGGGAAAGGTAAGTAAAAGGAAAAGAGTTGTGTTACTTCTTGCATTCTGTGTTCTTGTAACTATGTGCCGCTAACTTCTCTCTACCATCTTTCTACATTACCCAGAACCTAGTCCAAGAATTCATAACAGATGAATTCAAAACAGCTGTACAGGCTGTACTTGATCAAGCCTTAAACGGAGAAGAAACAGCTAACTTTGGTGAGTACGATTCACTTGGATTGTCCGCCGCGAGACTTTTTATCATATCTATCACATCTCACCAAACTATACTGCTCCTCTGCCTCTATACGCAAATGTTTCAACAACATGAATCTCTAATACCCATAGAATTTCCTTTGATGACCAAGGGTGGTGTTAGGTTAGAAGTACTACTTAATGCAACCACCCGTCGAGACGAACAAGGCAACGTGATCGGTGTGGTTGGTATCGGACAAGATATTACCGGTCGTTTAGCCCAAGAACGCGAATATACACGTTTAATTGATACTGCTAATGCTCCCATCTTTGGTGTAAATCAATATGGACGTGTGAATGTATGGAACAAGTGTGCCATGAGGTTGATTGGATACAGTACCGAGGAGGTTATGGGTCGTTCTTTAGTCCAAGAATTTATCACTGGAAAGTCCGCGTTAGTACTGTTTTATGATATGAATTCATGTGTTCAATATAAAGTTCAGTGATCTATTCACTTTGTTTGAACTCTATTTGCCTTGTTTTATTGCCTTTGTAATGCACATATTCTAATAGAAGTTACAATCATCTTTCTTGATCTTCTTAAATCTTGATAACGCGCATCTTCCAGATGATTTCAAGAAGCCAGTACAGGCTGTCCTTGATCAAGCCCTGGCTGGAGATGAGACGGATAACTTCGAATTCCCATTGATCACGAAAGGAGGAGCTCGTATTGAGGTACTCCTCAATGCTACCACTCGTAGGGATGAACAGGGCAACGTTATAGGTGTGGTGGGTATTGGACAAGATATCACAGCTCGTCTAGCCCAAGAAAGAGAGTACTCGAAACTCATTGACACTGCAAATGCACCCATCTTTGGGGTTGACAACAAGGGAGCCGTCAACGTATGGAATAAGAATGCTCAGAAGCTCGTAGGATACACTCCCGAAGAAGTTATGGGGAAGAACTTAGTTCAAGAATTCATCACAGGAAAGTCGTTAGATTGTTTTGTCATATGAGTTTGTGTGTTCAATATGAAGTATCGACAAGGCCACTACTCCATTTGACCTTATTTTGCCTTTATTTTATTGCCTTTGCAAGCCGTATGCCCTAACATATGTTACAATCGCCTTTCTTTCATCTTCATATATTGCGAAACGCGCATCTTCCAGACGACTTTAAGAAACCAGTACAAGCCGTACTAGATCAAGCCTTAAACGGAGAGGAAACAGCCAACTTTGGTGAGTAAGAGTTGTGCATATGTTCATCCATGAGGAACATTCTTATACATTCACTATCTCGAGACTTTTTTCATCACCTATCATCTTGTCTCACTATACTCTGTTTCTTTACCAACCATCCACCAACGCTTTGAACACTGCCGTTTGCCAATACCAAACATATACAAATCAACCAAAGAATTTCCTTTGCTCACGAAGGCTGGCATACGTCTGGACGTGCTATTGAATGCAACCACCAGAAGAAATGAACAGGGCAACATCATCGGTGTTGTGGGTATTGGTCAGGATATTACCGGTCGTTTAGCTCAAGAACGCGAGTACACACGTTTGATCGATACTGCAAATGCGCCTATCTTTGGTGTGAATCAGTTTGGACGAGTCAATGTATGGAATAAGGTGAGTTTTGATTCCGATCTTTAGCCCCGCCACATCAAGAGTCTCTGCCTTCTTGGCTTTTATATTGCCTTGACACAAAGCACACAATACGTTTACTCATACATGCTTCCCTTTCCTTTATATGATCATCTACTCTTCTGATTGATAGTGTGCCATGAGGTTGATTGGATACAGTACCGAGGAGGTTATGGGTCGTTCTTTAGTCCAAGAATTTATCACTGGAAAGTCCGCGTTAGTACTGTTTTATGATATGAATTCATGTGTTCAATATAAAGTTCAGTGATCTAGTCACTTTGTTTGAACTGGGTTTGCCTTGTATTATTGCCTTTGTAATGCACATATTCTAACAGAAGTTACAATCATCTCTCTTGATCTTCTTAAATCTTGATAACGCGCATCTTCCAGACGATTTCAAGAAGCCAGTACAGGCTGTCCTTGATCAAGCCCTGGCTGGAGATGAGACGGATAACTTCGAATTCCCATTGATTACCAAAGGAGGAGCCAGGATTGAGGTACTCCTCAATGCTACCACTCGTAGGGATGAGCAGGGCAATGTAATCGGTGTCGTAGGTACGTATCTCTCACTCCGGTGAAGTTTGAATGTATCTTTGTGCTCATGTGAAAGTATGACTTCTTGCTCATATACTATATGATTATTTTATCTATTCCTTCTCCAGGTATTGGACAGGTAAGATTTTTTAGTATCGTTCTATAGCTCAGGGTTCTAGACCTGAGGGGGAGGAAAATTTTGGCGCGGATACCCTTCGCTCCGAAGGTTCGAGGATACCCCTCCTTTTAGATAGACGTTTATATAGAGCATTAGCCACTAGCTTTCCTTGGGAACGCCAGAGCTTTCCACCTACCCACAATGGCAGATCCCCTCATTCCTCATATATGACTGGTTCGTCTCTCTTTTTTGTCTTCATTGACCAGCTACTAACCAACCTTTCCCATTCATTTCTCTCAATCTCAACTCTGCAACTTCACCCTATGAACTACAAACTCATCTGAGTAGGATATCACGGCTCGTTTAGCACAAGAAAGAGAGTACTCGAAACTCATCGATACTGCCAATGCGCCCATCTTTGGTGTTGATAACAAGGGAGCCGTTAATGTTTGGAATAAGAATGCACAGAAACTCGTAGGATATACTCCCGAAGAAGTGATGGGGAAGAACCTCGTTCAAGAATTTATAACCGACGACTTCAAATTGGCCGTGAAGGGAGTACTTGACCAAGCTTTACATGGTGAAGAAACAGCCAACTTCGGTGAGTATGAGCTGTTCTAGGAGGCTTACCACTTGGTTATATCGTTTCTAGTCCTTATCTCAATCCTACCTCACATCCATGACCTCTTATTCTTATCCAATGTCGTCATCTAACAACAATACCAATCACTAATAAATCCTGAAGAATTCCCTCTGATGACTAAGGGAGGCGTACGCCTTGATGTATTATTGAATGCCACAACGCGAAAGGACGAGCAGGGTAATGTCATCGGCGTCGTGGGTATCGGACAAGATATTACCGGTCGTTTAGCCCAAGAACGCGAGTACACACGTTTAATTGACACCGCTAATGCTCCCATCTTCGGGGTTGACACTCTCGGGTGTGTTAACGTATGGAACAAGTGTGCCATGAGGTTGATTGGGTACAGTACCGAGGAGGTAATGGGTCATTCACTTGTTCAAGAATTCATCACTCAAGACTACCAAGCTTCTGTTCAAGCAGTCCTCGACCAAGCACTCCAAGGATCTGAAACAGAAAACTTCGAATTCCCATTGATCACGAAAGCCGGAGCTCATATCGAGGTTCTCCTTAATGCTACGACTCGTCGAGATGAGCAAGGCAATGTAATCGGCGTTGTGGGTGAGTTCTGTTTTCTCTCTTCTAAATGACACGACTGTGTGTGCCTTATGCCCATCTTGCTCATAATTCTGTTTCTCTGGTATATCTACTCTCCATCAGGAATTGGACAGGTAAGGACGAGTGATCTAGATGTGTTAGCAAAGAGGGTTGGAGTCGAGTCTGTATTTTGGAAAAAGATACCAATTAGGATACCAAAAAATGAGAGTAGTAATGCCCTTTCCTTTGACTTGGCTTCCTTACTTCCCCATCAAAGGACGCATGAAACTAAGTTGATGGAATGGATTTTGATGCCACTAATGCTACAGTTCTTTTATTCTGAAGCCTCCTGAAATCTCACATCTTCTTCTTCTTTCTTCCTCTTCATTCTCTTTCTACTCAAATCTTAACCTCTCAATAAGGATATTACGGCTCGTCTAGCACAAGAAAGAGAGTACTCGAAACTCATTGACACTGCAAATGCACCCATCTTTGGGGTTGACAACAAGGGAGCCGTCAACGTATGGAATAAGAATGCTCAGAAGCTCGTAGGATACACTCCCGAAGAAGTTATGGGGAAGAACTTAGTTCAAGAATTCATCACAGGAAAGTCGTTAGATTGTTTTGTCATATGAGTTTGTGTGTTCAATATGAAGTATCGACAAGGCCACTACTCCATTTGACCTTATTTTGCCTTTATTTTATTGCCTTTGCAAGCCGTATGCCCTAACATATGTTACAATCGCCTTTCTTTCATCTTCATATATTGCGAAACGCGCATCTTCCAGACGACTTTAAGAAACCAGTACAAGCAGTACTAGACCAAGCTCTACATGGTGAAGAAACAGCCAATTTCGAATTCCCTTTGATCACGAAGGCAGGCATACGTCTGGACGTGCTATTGAATGCAACCACAAGAAGAAATGAACAAGGTAATATCATCGGTGTTGTGGGTATTGGACAAGATATTACCGGCCGTTTAGCCCAAGAACGCGAATATACACGTTTAATTGATACTGCCAATGCCCCAATCTTTGGTGTAAATCAATATGGACGTGTGAATGTATGGAACAAGTGTGCCATGAGGTTGATTGGATACAGTACCGAGGAGGTTATGGGTCGTTCTTTAGTCCAAGAATTTATCACTGGAAAGTCCGCGTTAGTACTGTTTTATGATATGAATTCATGTGTTCAATATAAAGTTCAGTGATCTATTCACTTTGTTTGAACTCTATTTGCCTTGTTTTATTGCCTTTGTAATGCACATATTCTAATAGAAGTTACTATCGTCTCTTTTCATCTTCATAAACCGCAAAACACGCATCTTCCAGATGATTTCAAGAAGCCAGTACAGGCTGTCCTTGATCAAGCCCTGGCTGGAGATGAGACGGATAACTTCGAATTCCCATTGATCACGAAAGGAGGAGCTCGTATTGAAGTACTACTCAATGCTACCACCCGTCGAGACGAGCAGGGCAATGTGATTGGTGTCGTAGGTATGTATCTCTTTGAGTGTGTATATTTGTGTTAGTGTATGATCGACATATAGCTTCTTCCTCACATCACTGCCTCTTTAACGTGTCTACTCTCTACCAGGCATTGGACAGGTAAGGATGACTGTGGTTGTTTATGTATGTGTTGATGGAAAGAATTTTTAGAAAGGATACCGAAGGATACCACCAAAAGACACCCTTCCACAAACAAGCAACGTTAGCCTTACCATACTATGTAACTCGAGGTGGCATCCTGTACTCGGTCTAATCTTTGTGCACTTCTTCTATTCTTGCTTTGATTCATGTTCTAGCTGCTAACCCTTTCCAATTCATATCTCTCATTTCTCAATCTCAATCACATTTCGACCTCTTCCTTTACTACTTTGTCTGGGTAGGATATTACGGCCCGTCTTGCACAAGAGAGAGAGTACTCTAAACTTATTGATACGGCTAATGCACCTATCTTCGGAGTCGATGCTCAAGGTGCCGTTAACGTATGGAATCAGTGCGCTATGAAGCTTGTTGGCTACACAATTGATGAGGTAATGGGGAAGAACTTGGTCCAAGAATTCATTACAAAAGAGTACCGTGCAGCTGTGTCAGCTGTTCTGGACAAGGCTCTTAGAGGCAAGGAGACAGCTAACTTCGAATTCCCTCTTATTACGAAGAATGGAGTCCGTATTGAGGTTCTTTTGAATGCTACCACACGAAGGGATGAACAAGGCAATGTCATCGGCGTGGTTGGTATCGGGCAAGATATTACAGCCCGTTTGGCTCAAGAACGAGAATATTCTAAGCTCATCGACACTGCAAATGCCCCTATCTTTGGTGTAGATAACGAAGGACGTGTCAACGTTTGGAATCAGTGTGCTCGTAAGCTCGTAGGGTACTCAACGGACGAAGTTATGGGGCATTCTCTTGTTCAAGAATTCATCACTCAGGACTACCAAGCTTCGGTGCAGGCAGTCTTGGACCAAGCCTTAGCAGGAGTGGAAACGGCTAACTTCGAGTTTCCTCTGATTACGAAAGCAGGAGCCCGTATTGAAGTACTTCTTAATGCCACAACACGTCGTAATGAGCATGGTAGAGTAATCGGTGTCGTTGGTGAGTTTGTGCTGTGTCAGTAGTCAGTCTGTGATGCATCATTTCCATCTTGCTGACTAGTGTACTGTTTATTTCTTCTGTTCTCTAACAGGTATTGGTCAGGTAAGGACTGATCTCGATAGTTGTGTTCAGCCAATTATTGAGGACATTGAATCGGAGATGTGTTTTTTTAAGGATACCGTTTTCAAGTCCAAAGCTTTGAATGTACCTCTAGCTCATCATTTGTGGGCTTGATCTGGACCCTTTACTCTTTGCCGGACAACATAATATATCAACACTGTGTGCTTTTGTCACAACTCATTGCAAATCAACAGACTGCTAACTCCTCTTCATCATCTCGTTATTCTTCTCTCTTTAACTCTTGATACACATGGCATTGATCTGATTAGGATATCACGGCCCGTTTGGCACAAGAAAGAGAGTACTCTAAGTTGATTGATAATGCAAATGCTCCTATCTTTGGTGTAGATACTCAAGGACGTGTCAATATCTGGAACAAGTGTGCCCGTAAGCTTGTGGGTTATACATTAGACGAGGTAATGGGTCAGAACTTGGTCGGTGAATTCATCACCAAAGAATACCGTGCAGCAGTCTCTGCTGTCCTTGACAAGGCATTAAAGGGAGAAGAGACTGCTAACTTCGGTAAGTTTGAGTCGGGAAGGCACAGCACCACACATCTTTCAAGATTAGGCACTAGTTTTTTCCCGTCCTATTATCATTATCATATCTCACCATATATACCTTGATCTTTCGTTCAACAACATCGATCATCAACATGAACATTTCAACACCTTTGAAACAAATCACCAGAGTTCCCATTGATCACGAAAGGTGGTGCCAGGATTGAGGTACTACTTAACGCCACTACCCGTAGAGATGAGCAGGGTAATGTAATCGGCGTGGTTGGTATCGGGCAAGATATTACCGGCCGTATTGCACAAGAACGAGAGTATTCTAAGCTCATTGATTCAGCTAATGCTCCAATCTTTGGTGTAGATACTCAAGGATGTGTCAACGTTTGGAATCAATGTGCCCGTAAGCTCGTAGGGTACTCAACGGACGAAGTTATGGGTCATTCTTTAGTCCAAGAATTCATCACTCAAGATTACCAAGCTTCGGTGCAGGCAGTCTTGGACCAAGCCTTAGCAGGATCTGAAACAGCCAATTTCGAGTTTCCTCTGATCACCAAAGCAGGAGCTCGTATCGAGGTTCTTCTTAATGCCACCACTCGTCGTAATGAGCATGGAAAAGTAATAGGTGTCGTGGGTGAGTTTTGTTTTGTTCGTAGTTTATGCATGTCATATATACAATCCTGCTAACGTATTGTACCTGTTTGTTTCTTCTACTCTTTACAGGCATTGGACAGGTAAGTTGTTTGTTTGGATAACTTACAAGAGAGGAGAGTTTTAGACGAGAGGAGTAGAGGACTTTTTGCCCGAGGATACCGAGGATACCTAGTTGGTATCCTCGCATGTAAACTGGGCTCAGTGGTTCTTAACCTCTTGAGAGAGCTTTGGGAAACGTGAATCGCCTATAGAGAAGTTCCCTCTTGTACAGCGGCCTCTACTTCTCTTGTCTAGTTCATTTTATTACCGGCTAATGACTGACACCTTCTCTTTTCTCCTTCTCTTTTCTATCTCTCTTCTCCTCTCCTCCTTAATTCTCTTTCTACTTATTTCTTAACCCCTCCATAGGACATTACTGGTCGAATTGCTCAAGAGAGAGAATACGCCAAGCTTATTGATACTGCCAATGCACCTATCTTTGGTGTAGATTCTAAAGGAAAGGTTAATGTTTGGAACAAGTGTGCTCGTAAGCTTGTGGGATACACACCTGAAGAAGTAATGGGGAAGAACTTAGTTCAAGAGTTTATAACTGACGAGTTCAAGATGCCCGTGCAAGCTGTACTTGATCAAGCTCTACACGGTGAAGAGACTGCTAACTTTGGTAAGTATATTTGGTTGAGGAGGTGTATCAGCTTAGAAACATCTTTCTACGATGTTCCATACATCCATACTCTACTGCTTCTTGTCCTTGTTACATCTCTTATCTCATCCCATACTCTCATCCTTTATCTCTCACTTCATTTTTAACAGAATTCCCACTCATGACGAAGGGAGGTGTACGTCTAGACGTTCTATTGAATGCAACAACTCGCCGTGATGAGCAGGGTAACGTGATCGGTGTCGTAGGTACGTATCTCTTATTTGTTATTTGTTTTTTTTGAGTGTTTGTTTGTTTGAGTGTCACTTGTGTAGTGTGTATTGTAGGAACAAGATATTCGTATTATGTACACCATCATGCTCACAAAATCCTTTTGCTCTTCCTCTTTTACTCTACCAGGTATTGGACAGGATGTAAGTACTCTTCTTGACAACTTATTTGCAATAATGTCAATCCTCACTCTAAACCCTCGTCTTTTATATCTCATGCATCTTCTAGATTACTGGTCGTATTGCACAAGAACGAGAGTACTCAAAACTCATCGATTCAGGAAAGTTCGAGTTTGTGATGTTTTGTTGTGTGTTATTGTTATGGAACGCATATGAAGAATCGGCCATTCGAATACTTCATTTGAACTTAGTTGCCTTTGCAAGCCGCATGTACTAACATTTGTTGCAATCACTTCTCTTTCATCTTCACTATGAAACGCGTATCTTCCAGCTAATGCACCCATCTTTGGAGTTGACAACGAGGGCAAGGTTACTATCTGGAACAAGAATGCTCACAAGTTAGTGGGCTACTCGTCAGAAGAAGTAATGGGTCAAAACTTGGTTGAGCAATTCATCACTCCAGAGCACAGAGCCAGGGTACAAGGTGTAATTGATCAAGCTCTTGCTGGTGAAGAAACAGCAAACTTCGGTGAGTATGCGTTGTGCGTATGTCTATCATCTTAACCATCATCTTTCTATGGAGCAATTTCATATGGCGAGACCTTGTCATATAACTACCATCTTGTCTCACCCAATGCTATACTCTTGTCTCTCATTCATCTTGTATGAACACATTTGACAACACTAATTAATAATTAAACCCTGAAAGAGTTTCCATTGATGACCAAGGCTGGTATTAGATTGGAAGTACTACTTAATGCAACCACCCGTCGCGACGAGCAAGGTAACGTTATCGGTGTCGTAGGTATCGGGCAGGATATTACCGGTCGTTTAGCCCAAGAACGAGAATATACACGTTTAATTGATACTGCTAATGCTCCCATCTTTGGTGTTGATACCGAAGGACGCGTAAATGTGTGGAATAAGTGTGCCATGAAGTTGACAGGCTATCCATCAGAAGAGGTGATGGGTCATTCTCTTGTGAAGGAGTTCATCCGAAAAGAGCACCAAGAAAAGGTTCAAGATGTTATTGATCAGACATTGCACGGAGAAGAGACTGCTAACTTCGGTGAGTACAAGCTAGGATGGTTTTGTATCATCTTTCTAAAATGGTGGACATGTACCTTGAGACGTCTTTTGTGACCTGTACATAACATCTCACCCATGCTATTCTTGCCTCTTACCTCATTCAACCTTTTGGACATTGTCATCTAACAATACTATCTACTAGACTTTCCACTTATGACAAAGGGTGGTGTTAGACTTGAGATCTTGCTTAACGCCACCACCCGTAGAAATGAACATGGAAATATTATTGGAATGGTCGGTGAGTATTATAGTTTGAGCGTGTAAATTGTCTTGTATCGTGCACATCTTGTGATACACGTACTCACATTACAATGTACTTGCCCTTCTTCTCTCTAAAGGCATTGGTCAGGTAAGGAGACTTGTTGTGTTTAGAAAAGAGAGGTGTAGAGAGTAGAGAGGAGAGGATTGAAGATGATTTATTGTGCAGGATACCTTTTGGAGGATACCGATTTTTTTGTAAACTTGCAATTTGTTTGTCGTATCTTTACTTGGTAGAGACCATGTTGTCAGCAGAACCAATACATGATGGAAACGAGGCAGACACATTTTCATGGCACCAAGCTACTGCCATAATGGGCATTGAGGTGTCCCTCAATCTTTGTGAGGCATATTTTACACTCCGCTAACCCATCTTATCTTTCTCCCTCTTCCAAACACTCTTCACTAGGATATTACCGAGCGTATTGCCCAAGAGAGAGAGTTCTCTAAGTTAATTGATTCAGCTAATGCCCCCATCTTTGGTGTAGATTCAGAGGGTATGGTCAATGTATGGAACCAGTGTGTTAGTGAGCTCACAGGGTTCAAAAATGAAGACGTTTTTGGTCGCAAACTCGTCGATGAGTTGGTCCAGCCCGACTTTCGAGACTCTGTAGCCAATATCCTCAAGAATGCAATGAAGGGCATCGAAACAGCCAACTTTGAGTTCCCCCTCTTAACATCTGGGGACCATGTTGTGGAGGTATTGTTGAATGCAACAACTCGTCGTGATGCAAAAGATAATGCGATCGGTGTGATTGGAATTGGTCAAGATATTACTGATGCCAGAGCCAAACGAGATGCCGAGATGAAACAAAGAGCCGCCGAAGCTGCAACTGCCGCTCAAGCTACAATCTCTGCCCATGTCTACCACGAGATTCGTAATGTAGTAGGCTCAGTTCTTGCTCTTGCAGACAGAGCTACTGAAGCTGTTGACCTTGCTCTCATTGAGGAAGATGATGAGTTTGGTTTGAGAGATCTCCCCACGAGGGTTCGTGAGTTGACTGATCATCAACGATTAGTTTGCCAGCATGCAGTTGACACTCTCAATGATATGCTTGATGTAGCAAAGATGGAAAATGGCACTTACTTGCCCAAGCATGAGGTAATTGATTTGGGAGAGATTTGTAGGAAGGCTTCCGCTCTTCAATCACCTCGCATGAGACACTGCGTCACGCTCTCGTTGGATGTACCCGATGCAACTGCTTCATATGTCATTAGTGATTCTGTTCTGTTGCTTCAGTACCTGTCTAATCTGCTTAGTAATGCTGCCAAGTTTACGAGCCAAGGCGGCGTGGTTTTGGTTTGTATCGTTCGAGAAGCTGGTCCTAATTGGTTGGATGTGACACTTGGTGTTGCTGACAGTGGACCGGGCATTGCTCAAGAGGCACAGCGTCAAGTATTGCGTGCTTTTACCACTGGTGATGCCTTGCCTCAAGAAGATACTATCGGAGGAGCTAAGGGTACTGGTATTGGTCTTCGTTTGGCAGATCTTATTGCCAACACCATTGCCGAGCCATCCTTGAAACCTCGCAACGATGGGCCTCAGTTTGTAAAGGTGGAAGGTGGAACGTTAAGTGAGACCTCCACCAGTCTAAATAATGATCAGCATGCTGGTCTTCGTATTGAATCCCCTCTGGAGCCTGCCCATGCTCACCATGTACCCGCGGGTGGACCCGGTACCTTCATCTACTTCCAAAGTGCAATCCAACGAGCAAGTCAAGATGCCATTCTTAGACATAAGGAAAATCCAATGGGAGATAGTGAAGAGATTGATTTTGGTGCATACGTGTACAAGGTCTCCTTCAGTGGATCGTTAAAGGTTCTTATTGTTGATGATCAACGTACCATGAGGCAGATGGTAGCAATGATATATCAAAAGATTGCCTATGAATATCCTGGGGTGGTGATCGAATGCCACACAGCCTTGAGTGGAGAGCAAGCCCTTCGTATGTGTCGTAAGGAAAGGTTCCATATCGTTACAATGGACCAGCAGTTGAGTCTTGACTACTGCCAGAGCCTCCGGGATGAAATGAAGTCAATGGAAAGGCCTGATGTGGATATTCCAGAGTTTGTTCGTTTCGGGAGTGATAAGATATCAAACGCTAAAATGAGGCAAGCATACTTCAAGAATGATAAGTGGGTACAAGATATTCAGGAAGGAGACGGTACCTTATTAGGCCATGAAGCTATTCGTCAAATCAGGGCAGAGGTACAAGCCGAGAATCGGCCACCAATCCTCATCTTTAATTTGACTGGTAATCTCCTCGAGGCGGACCGTCTTATGTTTTTGGAAAGTGGATCTAGTGGAATGCTTCCCAAGCCAACCAAGCTTGATGATTTCATTAATCTGATCAAGAAGAACATTGGATTATACATCAGTCAAGGGTTGATCTCCCTTAAAGATGACAAGGTAGTGATGGACGATGGTTTGTTCGTCATAGGCACTAGGTCCTTACGGGATGAATCTGAGTCTGACCCCGTATCTACAGAGAGAGGTAAGGTGACCACACCTTGGGCTGGAGGTTCAACACAGACGTCGATGCAACGGACAGGTAATTGATTTAAATTGTAATGAAAAGGGGATTAAGGGGAAATAGGGAGAGAACGAAAGTGTAATAATATTAAAACTAGGAATGAATTGTTTGTTGTATTCTTTATCTTTTCTGCTTATTCTTATTGTACTTTTTAGAAAGAATATCCTAATTTCTAATCAATAATACTTGTAATTAATATCTGCTGCCGCGGCTTTGTCTCTCTGATCACTCCTAATCTCATCTAGATATTCTTGATGCGATTTTAATGCTTTCGTATAGTCATCTTTTGTTGCAAGTCCAAACGTGACCATTTTCCTTATTGTTTCCAAGGTATCATTGCACCCACCCTTCACTGCAATCATGAAGTGCCTCAATGCTTTATCCATATTACCTGCTTCTACCTCCATACATCCAAGATTATGCCTTGCTCTTACATCCCCCCCAATAGCAGCTAGTTCGTAGTAATGTAAAGCTTTCTTTTCATCCCTTTCCACTCCTCTGCCCTGATCATAAGCAGTTCCAATGTTGTAATATGCTCTGCTAAAACCAAGTTCTCCTGCCCGATGATAAAATTTTAATGCTTTTACATAGTTGTGTGGTGGTAATCCAAATCCCCCCTCTTTATACATACGTCCCAGTTCACTTAATCCTATTGGATCATTTAGATCTGCTCGTTTCTTATATCTGTTGATAATTTCCTCGTCTGAAGTGGGTGCCGGTATTCTGCAAAATGGACATTTCGGTTCCAAACTTCTTTTAGAAATCGGCCTTGATTGAACTGCATGAGTGCATCCTCTGCAGATAACTTTCCCACAGCATTGCATGTACACACATCCCGTACCTAGTGAAGGTAACCGTACCATACAAATAGGACAATCTTCTGACTTTCCTTCTTTGAATAGTTTCTCATCGTGCAATTCGGCAGCACGCCTCTTGCACTCCTTCTTATGTTGTGGCCGATGGGCAATTTGACATTCTCGATTGCAATACTTCACCAATTTGCAAGCCGTGCACGCCTTTAAACTCTTACTGTTCTCCTCTCCCTTACCACAATTGGCACATAAATCATTATCTTTGTTGATATCTGTATTACTCATTTTATCTGGTATATTGATAGTTTCTATTATACACTTTGCAAAGTGTATAATAGAAATGTCGGGGCCAATTAAAATATAAACTAATTGTTAGCTATTAAAGTAATCCTATAATTGTTGTTTTATCGATTTGTCGAGTAATAGAGCAACGATTATCAGCTTGATATGTATAAAGAACAGTACTTTTTTGTAAAATCCTTACTGCTCAGTCAATATTGATGATACAGCCTCGAGAGTACCCCTATTCGAAAGAGCGTTAAAAACTGATCAAATTACTAATGAGCTCTCTAGAGGTGGCGACATGAGAGAGAGATGTTGCTATTGCAATATTGATTGCTCTCCTTTAGTACACTAATAATACACTCGTTTGATCATTTTTTAACGATTTATCGGTAGTAGTAGTTGCAAGTCTGTAAAAAAAATTGATATTGGTTGTGTAGTGAGGATTTTACAAAAAGGTATCGTACACATCTTGTATCACTTCCTCGACCTCAAACTATTTCGTCAATATATATCTCTATCATCGTGCTCGCATATATATTATATATAAGTTCAATTAACCGTAGGAGGGATATAACCGTATAGTAGTTGCAAATTTCATTGCAATAAGTGACCATCATTATTCATTATTGAAGTGTATCTGTCATACAGTAAAGTACAGCATAATACAACAGACACTATCTAAGCAAATATACAGAACATGAGTAGTTCGAGTGATTCTGAGTACACCCTTGATTCTGAGAGTTCATCATCTTCAGAATCAGAAGTAGAATCAGATGAGGAAACTGAGTTATCATCAGAAGAAGAATCAGATGAGGAAATGGAATTATTTAGACAAGCTGGAATATCTGATCACTATACTAGGCATAAGATTCGTCAAATCAAGAATAATGCTCCTGGTACTTTTGACTTAGAAATTGAGCAAAGCCAGGTGAATTTACAGCTATTTGCGAATATGCCATGGGAATTATTAGGACGATACATTGCAAACAATACTCATCTGCAGAGGCTGACCCTAAGTTTCTGTGATCTAACTGAGGAAAAGATGGCACGGTTATTTGGGACGCTAACTAAAAGTGATTCTATAAAGGTATTGAATTTATGTGGTAGCAATTTTGGTATAGAAGGGGTGAGGAGCATGATGCCCTTCTTGAATTCCTGCTCTCTACAACTTTCCGAGGTACGCCTTGGATTTACTGAAATGGGCACAGAATGCTTTGAGTTAGTAGTTAGTTCATTACATGGTACATGTATTCAGAAACTTTTTATGAGAAGATGCAATATAACAAACATTTCATCATTACAAACATATGAACTTCCAAATCTTCAATGTCTTAACTTGGTGGAAAACGATATTGGAAGAGAAGGATGCATTATAATATCAAACTTATTACAAAAAGAAGGATCAACATTGACAGAGCTTTATCTAGACGCTACGGGTATGGGGGATGAGGGAGCAGAGATTCTAGCAGCTTCCCTCAAAAACAATACCAAGTTGAAAGTACTTCGTTTGATGAACAACAACATGACCAATAGAGGACGCGAGGCAATCTTGAAACTTTTAGTTGACGTATCTTCAATTGAGAGTGCTTATAAATCAAACCACACATTGGTACGAGTAATTTTGAGTGGTAGTAACGATAAGAACAGACATATCATTTCTGCGGAACAATTGAACAATTTACATCAAAACTCTCATTCAGTAGGTAGGGAAAAAGTTATTGAGTATCAACTAAACAGTCAGACGAGAAAGGTACTCTGTCAATTGCAGGGTATAGACTTCTCATACAGTAATATCTTTGCAGATATCGATCCTATTCTCCTGCCAAATATCATTGCATTGATTAGTGATAAGCACGGTCAGAGTGAACTCTATACTGCTCTGATTCCTATGGCTCCGGATTTACTATCTTACATAGATAGAAAAGCGTTAATTGATCGTACACTGGCAAAGAATGAAGCAAAAGCTGCTGTCCTTTCTCATGATTGTGCACAAAAAGTGACTGAATATGAACAGAAAGTAGCCGAATATAAGAAGAAATACGAGAAGAAAATGGCTGCCCTGAAGACTGAGTCTGTTCTTTCTCATAAGTGTGCACAAAAAGTGATTAAATATGAACAGAAAGTAGCAAAGTATAAGAAGAAGTACGAGAAGAAAATGGCTGCCCTGAAGACTGAGTTATTGTGTGAAACATCTCGTCTTACCGCGGAGAACAATGAATTGATTAATCGTCGGGCATTGATAGATGTAGGGGATAGTAAGCAAGCAGCAGCCAGAGGGGAATATGGTTGTGAGGGAAATGCTACTGGTGGTAGGGGTGTTAGCAGAGGCAAGAAGAGGGGGAGAAGTTAAGTTTACCGGAGGTTGGACGGAGTTGTGATGCCGGTATGTGCTCACCATCACTCGGATAGTATACTTTATCGAAGTTTGTGACAGTTGTTCAACGTCAACATCTTACCGTCATGATACTCACCACAAACGTACACGAATGAGGTTTGGAAATAGGGTGTATACAAAACTAGGAAATTGTTTCAGGGATGTTATTGCTTATCTTATGACTATGCCCATACCCGCAAAGTCGTTTCATATTCTCCAAAGATTCAGGATATCGAGAGTTTCTCTCTAGTTTCATTGGTATCTCCTCTTCCACTCCATGAGGGTATTCTAACTATCAATATCAATAATACTTACATTGGTCATGAGCCGCCGCCGCCTTGTCTCTCTGATCACTCTTAATCTCAGCCAAGTATGACTGATAAGATTGTAAAGCGGCAGTGTAATCATCTTTTGTTGCTTGTCTAATCTTGATCAAATCACGCATAAAGTTTAACGAGATGTTGAATCCGTCTCCTACCGCAATCATATAGTGCTTGATTGCTCTGTCCATATTGCCTGCCTCCTCCTCCATAAAGCCTAGATTGTGCCTTGCTTGCGAATTACCGCCCATAGCCGCCAATTCATAGTAATATTTAGCCCTCTCATCATCTCTTTCCACTCCCTCACCAACCCTATAAGCTTTGCCAATACAAAAGTATGCTTCGGCACTACCAAGATCTCCTGCCCGACAGTAAAGCTGAAATGCCTTAGTATGATTTTGAGGTAATCCATATTTTCCCAAAGAATAATCAACCCCCCGATTGTAGATTGCATTAGCATCATTCAAACCCATACGCTTCTCATATCGTTTGTTCATCTCCTCATTTGTTTTAGGATATTGAGCTCTGCAAAATGGACATTTTCGATTATCAACTTCATTCCCTTTCTCATCATATCGAGGTGCATGAATACATCCACAGCATATAAGTTTCCCACAACAAGACACATATACCGCCCCACTATCTTTCGCTGGCAAACGTATCATACAGATCGGACAATCTTCTTTAGGAGGCGGTTGTTTAAATAAAGTCTCATCGTGCAGCTCCGCAACTCGTCTCTCACAATCTTCTTTATGCTTGTGTCGGTGTCTTTTCTTACATGCGGCATTGCAATACATAACCGACTTGCATTTATTACATGTATTAGTAACGTCACTGCCTTTTTTGCCACAATTGGCACATACTAATGAAGTAGTTTCTGTTGTTGATGTGTTGTTGCTCATATCTTATGATCAATTTTATATCTATTATGTGATATCTCTAACTACTACTAATAAAGTACCGCCATCGACCGCCGACCACACTCAACAAAAGGATATCTAATTATTAATATACGGTGGTATATCTACGAACCGATGGGATATGCAACAAACGATAGACTCTCTAGAGATATATAGAAGATACAACAATTTGATGAATGATGAATAATTAATGGGCGAGGGGAGGATACCAAAAAAGATCAAGAAGAGAATCCCACCACCATTTGAAAGGAGAATAAACTTATTATATGAAACGCCGCTTCTTTGTATGTACCTGGTTCTTCTATGGCTTCTGGAGCACTTACAGGAATATCAATGTAGATTTAGAGTGGTGGTGGTCTGGAGACACACTGAATTGGAAAAGTCATTTTTGCTGCAAAGATGATGACCGCTATTTAGCTCTGATTTACTCTTCAATTATCGGATCTATATCGACTTGGGCGTATATATTATATCATAGGGGAGACTATAAAGTAGCAGTGTTGTCGGCGGTGGCATTAATTTGGTGAGTTGAGAGATACAGAGGGAGTTAAAGAGAGAGATTTGAGATTTCCCGATAATATGATTGTCTACCTCAGCCCTCTTGCTTTTCTATTGTCGATATCGTATGTATGCTAATCGTTTGCTCACATGATACCATATCTTGTATTTCATTTGTACAGATATCTTAAAGCTGTATATAGCAGGCGTTGAAACGGGAGCCAAGGAGCAAACAGTTATTAGTTGCAAGTTTTCATTGCAATAGATTAATCTCAAAAACATATACTATATAGTATCGTAATAACAATGGAATCATTTAATAACCCACAAGAGCCACCCTCTTCCACATCCACAAACAATAATCAATTACCAATAAATATATACGACTTATTCCTAGATTTACCACATCCAGCACAAGTCTTCGAATCATCCACAACCACCACCACCGACAGAGCCCAAATTATCGATCCCCCCGCAGGGGCCTTGAATAATGAAATACAATGTGAATTGTATAGTGCTGATAATATTACACGATTAAGTCAATTTGCATTTCCAGAGTATAATGATTTAAGTAGTGATGTGTTGTTGGAACAGATACGGTAAGTTATGTTGGTTATTTGTTATTATTAGATGGGGGGTTTTGTTGGCATATGATGTATCTATTTTGGGTTAGAGAGAGAGAGATGGAATATGTGGGGTCGTATGTTTTTAATGTCGAGGTATACGCCGTGGTTTGATTGGTTTAAAGGGTGGTTTGGGGATGCAATCTATTCTCAACCAAATTGCTCACATCTTATGATGTTCATCTTTCCTCTCTTTCTAAACACAGGCATAACTCACGAGGAGACAGAGGAGGAGATGGTAAACTATCATCCCGCGGTAGAACATTCGGTGCCAACTTAATGAAACATGACGTATATCATGTTGACTTCATTACACATCATCATACATTTGCATTAGTATTAAGTGATGGTAAGACACGAGTCTTTGGACATGTTAGACGATATTTACCTAGTCATGTTGATTCTCCCATGAGGATGGATATTGGTCGTCGGAGACCTCGGTGTATGGTTTTGTTGACTCGGGCTATGGGTGGTGAACGATTCTATTCATCTATTCTCAAGTGAGTTGTTTGTGTACTGTTGGTTGTGTATTGTTTGGGTTTGTGCATATCTTGTGTCCTCTAATGATGATTTGCTAATCTCTCTCTCTTCATCAACCCCAAACACAACACAGAACGGCAGAAGCTATTGCAATCGAGGCTCAAGTAAACAAAAAGGGATGTTATGCCAAGGCACAGAATCCAACACGATCCTTCCTACATGCCTTGTTCAATCAGCATGCCACACTAGTCCAAAATTATGCCGAGTTACGTCGACATGGACTTAGTCTAAACTTTACTCAAGCACCTGCCAACCTATACTCCAACGGGAGCAAGTCGGCATGTGAAACCGCCAAATCGGTAATGGAAGAGAATGAAGATTTATTCCGCATTACATTAGACAAGGTGGAGTTTGGTCTAGTTGGTCCCCGAGATAAAGCCAGAGGAATGGACAATGATGTGTTGCAGTTCTATCTACCATTTACACTCCAGCCTGGATTCGAATGCTTACAGCCGCGTGAGGCTATACCGGAAGATATTAGTTGTCCAATCATTCCACTTCTACGGTTTATCGGACCAAGTCACTTCATTCGATTGCTTAGTGCTCTATTATGTGAACGGCGAATTATCTTAATCTCCAAGAGTGTTAGCCGTCTATCGATGTGTGTTCGTGCGGCATCATCTGTCCTAGCGCAGGGGCTGTTGTTATGGAAACACATTCTGATACCAGTTCTACCACCTCACATGTTACGGTTCTTATCAGTCAAGGCACCATATCTTGTCGGGATTTTACATCAATATGCCTCAAGGTTAGGAAGAATTGACGGACTCACTGATGCTTTATGTGTGAATCTGGACACTAACGAACTCAAGACATTAAGTATGGCAAATCCCCGCACTACTGTACCTGATATGCTCAAGAGAGTTAACCGCAAGTCATCGGAATCAGAACCAAATGCAGCCGACTGCTTAGCAAGAGATTTGGATGAGATTGTCAAGGCGGATCAAACATTGTGGCAACAGGATGAGAAGAATGGGGGCAGTAACAGTAACGATAAGGCCTCAGCGTTGGATGTATCTGAACGATCCTTAAACGTTGATCGAGACATGATGAGGGGCGGAAGAAACAAGATGGAACGGAAGCCCTCTCTCCTTGAACGGATGAAACATCCAATGAAGAAGACTGTAACGAATGCTAAGCGTGCCATGTCCCTCGAGGAGAAACGGCAATATGCCACAAGTGTTGATGCCGCTGTTGCCTTTGGAAAGATGATAAGGTCTACATTTCAGGGTGGTGCCGAGGATGGTGAGGATGGAGGTAAGAAGGATGATCAAGCAGATGACGAACTTGACACCCCACGGTATCAAGCTCCTTCTCACGATATTGACTTAAATGGAGTTGAGGCTTGTATGGTGGCCGAGAACGAGGGCGGAGAAGAAGATGTACGTGCGGCTCTTACATGCTTCTTTATCCATATGTTTGGTGACATGGGAATGTATCTGTCTGAAACACAAGGGACGTTTTGGCTCGACCGAAGGAAGTTCCTCCTTCGTAAGAAACAGCTAGGGGAGAAGGAGAACTGCCCTGTCTTTATTGTGTTGCAAAAGTTAAGTGCCTCGAGTATGTTTGCTACTCACGTCAAGGGACGTGTTGATGATATGTCCATGACTGCAAGGGATAGAGCAAGCATCATGCCTCGTAAGTTTCAAGTGTATGTGTTTGTGTCTGCGCCTCTCTCCTTTGTGTTTAGCCTAACATCACCTTGCTCTACTTTTCTTTCCGCAACAGATCATATTCCGCTGTTTGATGTCTGTTCAAAGTACTTGTCTGTTCATAGACTTGACTTCTCGTTATTGAATGTGCGTCGGATTGTTGCCAAGACGGTCCTTGGCTGTACACGCCACCTCATTGTTGAACGACATGTTGCAACAAGGACCACGGCCCTTGCTCTTATAAGCGACGCTCCCTTTGACGGAGATGCCACATTAGCCATGTCTGAGCTGGTCAAGTCATGTCATGAATGCGACACCAACCTTAGTGTTGTAATGAGCGTTGTTTGGCACCGTCTTGGACAGACAAAAACAACCTCCATTGTATTGGCTCTCCGTCTGCTGAGGAACCTCCTGACTGAGGGAGTAAGTATCCTCCTGTTGTTGATAGTATGACCATATGACACTCACATCTCATATATCTCTTCTCTTCTATTCAGCCCTTGACGGCCATTACCGAAGGCTGTGATGGTGCATCAAAGATATATGACTTGAAGAGTTTTGTAGATGCCAAGAATACAAACCAATCGGCCGAAGTTCGTCAGGCCGCTGACCATACATATGAAATGTTGATGGATCTTCCAGCCCTCTTTGC
>Ga0214477_100487_pt1 | contig 27488 bp, 17 predicted proteins | sample M1_20Mar14CPVII9_FD_165058 | JGI IMG/M metagenome (GOLD analysis project Ga0214477, IMG submission 165058) | Marine eukaryotic communities from Monterey Bay, California, United States - M1_20Mar14CPVII9sort6BwellC16 | ecosystem: Environmental > Aquatic > Marine > Unclassified | place: USA...
AAGACGGCACCGCCTCCATCCTTAACTACTGAATTGGCAGAGATACGTCATCGTATACGCCGGCATGCTATATTGAGTGAATTATTGATTAGTAGTGCTGATATGTTGATGTTGGATGTTTCACATGCCAAGGCATTCTTACCAATGCTGGAGGGATTATTGACAAAGGTTGAAACGGTGAATTCATCAGATGATAATAGTGGTATGAGCAAAAGTGGACATATCACTGAAAGTGTCAGTTCACCTCAAAGTAGTAGACAAAGTTGGAAAGGACGTGGATTTGGCGGTGGTGGTATGCCTTCTCCTGGCGTACCAGCTGCTTCGTGGCATGGTACATCGTCACCTCAGATGTCGTCATCTACGAAACAAAAAGAGATGTCTCCTCCACCTCCTGTTTCTAATATGGATGGTGCTGGTCTTGATTCAATATCTGAAAAGTCATCAGTAAAAGAATCAACGTCTAAACACGATACTGCTACACTGCCAGATATTGACACTTGCAAATCAGATGGGGAGCTTTATGAACCCTTTCCATCTACCTCAAGAAGTACTACGACTAATATCGAAACCGATCAGTCTCATTCATCCAGTCAAACGTCACCACCTTCAATAATATATGCTCCGCTTGAAACAGCAATTTGTGAAAGTGACTTGGCTGCACCATTCTTACAAACTTTAACACCTGGGTCGGGCTTTCGATGTATTGCATTACTCTTATTGAATCATCTATTGCGTGACGGACGAGGATATGATGCAAGAGTTCGACATGCATTTAAACGTTTGGCTGTGATTGTTCTATCACATGAGATTAAAGTTGGTGGTATATTACGAGTTGATTTTGATGATGAAGAGAGTCTGGATGCTTTGCTATTTGGTGATGGATCGTCTCAGCAACAACGGGAAGAGAAGGGGGGAGAGGAAGGATTTGAAGATGATGCAGACGAGTTGGCTCGATTGGCAACTCGTAAATTCGAAGCAATGGAACATGCAATTGCTGCCAAGTTAATTTCAATGTCGGGGGGTAATAATGCTCCCAAGGAAAGTAAGAAGGAAAGCAGCAATCAAGTTACCGTATCTAGAAGCTCCAAACAATCATCATCTCGATCAAAAAAGAGTGGAGCAAGTTCATCATCAGCTGCATCTTCTCCATCATCAAGTTCACATGGGCGTATTGCCTTGGCACCAAAAGAAACTCCACTGTCTTCACAGCATAGTATATCTAAAGAACAGCTACTTCGGGGTATTAAAGTTGGCTCCGCAAGTCTTTTAGGCGCGTCTGTCTTTGCTCTAACTGGTGGTCTTGCAGCTCCTGGTATTGCCGCTGGCCTTGCTGCTGTCGCTGGTAGTTCAGCTATTGCAGTGGGTGTTTCTACCGTCTTATCCAGTGCTGCAGCCATTACCACCATCTTTGGTTTTGGCGGAGCTGGATTAGCTGGGTATAAAATGCATCGAAGGACCAAGGGTTTAACGGAATTTAACTTTCACAAGGAGGCAGTAGGGGATAAGAATACCGAAGCCGAGCTATTTAGTACTGTTTGTATCTCAGGATGGTTGAGAGATGCACGAGACTTTCAGCGTCCATGGGGTGTCTCACCATCACACCCAAGGATTGTCGACAAACAGGAGTTGCTAGAACGATTCTACTTTGTTCATAATCCTGATAATGTATTTCGAGTGCCAGAGATACTCAAACATTGGAAGGGACGGTACTTTCAATTGTGGAGAGCTCTGCGTGAAAAGTATGGCACAGATCCATCTAACTTATTCCCCTTGGAGGAGGGACCTCGGATAAATGCCAAGCTAACACACGAAGAGGGAGAGGCTGTAGACTTCCTTCTTGATGAGCTGGGATACTTTCCAAAGAAGAAGAAGGAGAAGAAGACTGCTACAAAGTCTCAGTTCTTTGGAATGAAGTCTGAAGAAGATAACAACAATGAACCACCACCGACAAGACAAAAGAGTTCACCCCCAGCAGAAACAAAACGACTACAATTGGCTCAACAGCAGCTCAAGGACTCAAGCCTCAAAGCTAACAAGTGGTTGCCGGAAGGGCTTAGTGTCAATACTTCAGAGATTGCTTCTTCTTTATCGTTATTTTCAGAATCTGAAACAAATAGTGTGAACTCTACTAATTCGGCAGGCCCATCTCCCGATGCTAATTCGAATCCGAATCAAGGCGGTAGTAATTGTACTTCAAGCAAGTCGCCAATAGCAACAGACCTTGCGAAGAATCCTCCACCAAAGCATCTATTAACAGTGTGGGATTATCATGCCAATTATGGAGGCGAGCTATATACTGTTCAATGGGAGAGCGAGCTAATTATGGAACTTTGTGACTCAGTCTCTGATCAAATGATTGAATGGGGTGTTAGTGCCACCAAAACAATCCTTCATACTACAGTATTTGCAACGCTAATGACTGCAGTTACACTACCGTACAGTTTGGTATTAGCGGCCAACGTTATTGACTCATCATGGACAATGGCCATGGAGCGTGCAGATAGAGCTGGTGTGGAGCTGGCAAAGAGCTTGATTGACAGTACTGCTGGACATAGACCAGTGGTTCTTGCAGGCTTTAGCATGGGGGCTCGTGTCATCTATTCATGTTTGAAAGAATTGGCAAAACATCAAGAAATTTGGGAAGCCCATCAGCAGAAGAAACAACTTCCACCATCAAGTAGACGAAAACAAAATAGACAAGGTGGTGGTGATAGCAGCGGAGGAGATGATACTTTGAAATATATAAGAGAACCAGCGAGTATTGTTGAAGACGCCATACTTATGGGAACGCCTAATCATGTTAGTCTCAAATCATGGGAGGCATGCCGACGAGTTGTTGCTGGACGGATGATCAACTGCTATTCAAGGAAGGACTTGATCCTTAGTCTTATGTTTCAAATGAAACGATTTCAAGGCATTCTCCGACCTGTATGTGGTACTTCACCAGTTGTTGTTAATGGCGTTGAGAACTATGATATAACTGATCTAGTCGCTGCGCACACGGACTACTGTTTATGTGCAGGAGAGATACTCAAGAGAGTTCGACACGGACAACCTCAACGAGCAACAGAACAGAGAACAGAGGTACAATCTTTAACGAAGATTAATGTTGCAGGCCAGGATCTTGGCAGTATCGCTACCCTATCTGATGAAAGTGCAATCCCAAGACATACTCAATAAGTCAAGAACAACTGATGAGTGAGGTTGGATAGGGTTGGATTAGGTAGGAATCTGATTATTAACAACTTGAATTATTACTAGCTGTTGATTCATACTCAGAGCTACCCCCCATCTTTAATTTCTCTTCTCTTTACTGACAAATGATCCCAGGAATCCCAAACATCGATAACTATGGTATCCTACCAGTATCTCTCTTCTTTAGATTTACTCATAATTTAACAGAATCACCGCCAGTTCATATTAATGTCTGTTTATCGATTTATCGATTATTGCTGACAAATAAATGATGTAATATCTAACAGATTAATGCCCTTAGAGGGCTGTAGTTGTACATCCGTGTGTGGCAAGTAAATACCATAGTCACATCACTGCAATAATTATTTATGCACTGCTATTAGTGATGTGGTGTTTTGTGTGTTTTCATTCATTGTTATTCATTAATAATGGGTGTTAATACTGCAAACGACATGTCAATCGATAACCCTACCATTTGCGGCGTTAGTTGAGGGATGTAGGAGGAGTCTATTCCGTCTAAAAGCAGCGGCATGCACCCTACTACATACGTCACATAAGCATAAGTATCACTAAGACACCATGAAGTCGCCAAATCATCGCCAAACTTTTCACTTTGCTTTTACAACCAAAGCAACCTTTATACTATCACCGAAGGCAGCGGACCACTGTTCAACAAAGCCGTATTCATTAAATATACTATACAAATATTGGTAATCATCATCCAATTCGGCATGTTGCAATTTGAGTGGATCAATCAGCACAAGATCCATTGGCCTACGATTGTTGAATTTATTATCATTGCATAATTAATTCGTCTGAACCACACCCGGCGTGTTATTAAAAAGATGAGTTCCAGGTCTTCTAGAAAGAGAAGAAAGGGTCAGGCAAGAAAGGCCACTGCCAGCAGTAATAATTGTCTTTCAGCTGGATTAGAAGACGAAAAGTTATTAGGTGAGTAGACGATTGTGATTGTCAATGTTGTTTACGAATATATTCATCTTACGACACGGTAAATTCATTCAACCTTTTAGATTACATTGCCAAGGAAAATGATGGTACTAATCCAAATAATAGTGGATCTGATATTCTCATATTAGCAGAAGAGATTTTGCATGAACGAGGCAGGTCTGCTAGAACTAAAGTCAAATCTGCCGATTACGGCGAATTGTCGGGTGTGCAGCAGTCAGTGAAAGCCCTCTGTAATGAGTTGTTGTTGCCCTCTGGTGGAAAGTTCGAATCCGAACTTCTCAACCTTGTAGCAGATCATGACGAGGAACAGTCCCGGTATTGCGAGGCATTTGGAAAAGAAGCGACTTACGTTGCAACTTCTTTGGAATGTTTGTTGGAGGATCCAGCTTCGTTTGATATCGGAGTCATTGCCATGGATGCTATCCTTAGCAATGATACATTGCAAGTACTTTTATCTCTCGGAGTACCTCTCAATCTTGCTCCCTCGCCACGTGCAGATGTTATCTACGCGATGATTGATTACAAAAACTATGCAGTGATGGATGATATAGGCAGTGGATTGTATGGGATTCACAATATGTGGAATTTGTTCAACCCTTGTGTTAATTGCGATGTACAATCCATTTCAAGATTTCTTTACTCGGAGTGTCATCTCGAGAAGGGAGAGAAGACAAAGGACTGCATTGAAGGTCAGGAGTTGATTCAACGACTCTCAAGTATCATAGGCGGTGTCGATTTCCACCCTACACCTCTCGTCAAGGGCACCAACGGAGAACTTCTTGCCCAAACTGCTGCGTATGCAAAGACATTGGGTTGTTCACGGACTCTCCTTCTAACCAAGAACCTTGTTGGATTAGCTAAACTTGCCATTGTCAATCTAGCTGCCGGCACCAAAGTTCGGGTAAAGGCTAGCTCCTCTATGTTGTCAGAGGAAGTGTGGGAACTGACTGGACAAGAGAAATACCTACAACGCGTTCAATCATCTCGTCTGCTTGACAAGGTACACACGATCCATGGTATGGGCATGCTAATGGGAATCAACAAGAGTATCACAATGTTTGGTGATGTCGAGTCCGAGGTGCGCAAGTGTATTAACAGCAACATTACTTTTGCATATGAAATTGTCATCAACGCTAGGCCAAACTTCATGTCAAATATCTTCAATGTTTGGGGAAAGGATAAGGATTTCTACCACGAACTTGCTATGGGAGTGTGTCACCATTTAGCCAAAGTGTTGTCATCTCATTTAGTCCAATGGCAACCTGATTCTCTTCCCAAACCAGAGAAGGTTGTATTTGATGCTTTGGCCGAAGCTCACACGGAAGAAGGAATCACAGCAGTGTTGAGGAAATTTAAAGCTGCACATAATACTGCCAAAGCGATTGGTGAAATTGCAGAGCGTATCATTGGGCAAGGTCCGGCAAGTGTAAACCTTGAGGCAGAAGCTTTATCACTTCCAATCCCAGTATCAGTTCAGAGGCTCAAAATGCGTCTCAAAAAGCAGATCATCTTTCAATTGGTACCTAAACTTGCGTCTGTCATTAGCCGTGGAGGTAAAGATAGCGTTGACTTTGCGGCGCAAGCTCAAAGGTTAGGCCTGCCCGAGGAAGATCTACGAAAGAAAGTCAACAAACAAATCATCAATCAATCAGCACCTAAACTTGCATCTGTCATTAACAGTGAAGGTCAGAAAAGTGTTGACTTTGCGGCCAAAGCTAAAGTTCTGGGTACATCTGAGGAAGACCTGAGACAACGTGTCAACAAACAAATCATCTTTCAATCGGCAGGTAAACTTGCAGCCGGCATTAACAGTGAAGGTGAAAGCAGTGTTGACTTTGCAGCCAAAGCTAAAGTTCTGGGTACATCTGAGGAAGATCTACGAAAGAAAGTCGAAACACAACAGGGTAATCAAAACAAGCTTGGTACATCTTCTACGCTTGCAGCTGCTATTAGCCGTGGCGAGAGTGTGGACTACGAAACCGCAGCTAAATCTCTAGGCCTGCGTGAGGAAGACTTAAGAGAGAATGTTACTGCATTCAAGGGCAATCAAGACAGTTTCACTGTAGCACGTAAGTTTGCAGCTCGACAACAAAAGGGGAGCGATGTGTTTGATGTTCATAACAAGGAAATCGAGAAAGCCTCTAAAGAATGTGGGATATCTCCAACTGACCTGATCAATAGTATCAAGGCTCATGTTAAAGGAATCAAGAAAGGTAGTGATGCAAGTCGTCGTAAACAACAACTTGATCTATTGGAGGCTGGGGGGAGAGGTAAAGAGACTGTGCACAGAGCCAGTTGTAATAAATGCACCAACATTGGTGGAAACACAACAAAGTTTGTCAATTGTACCAAACCAAATGTCGTTTGCCATGGTGTCTGCCCTATCTATCGTCATACGGATTGGACCGTTCAGATGTGTTTCTAAGGGAAGAGGTTGAGGGTCTTAGGTAGGAATCTGATTATTAATGTGAGCTACTCATTCTTCGTCATACTGACTACCGTCTGACCACTTCAACGAACCAATAACATCTTTAGTAGAAAGATGTTAGGTAGGAATCTGATTATCTTTCATTTAAGTTCATCATTTTTTCTCGCTGTCCTTCTCTACCATACTTTCTCTTGCCTTGACAGCCTTTTGGAAGTTCAAAAATCTCCGTATAGCAGCCTGTCGTTCATCTTTGCTTCTTAAAGATGCAGCGTTAGTATCATCATTGTTAGTTGTTTTCAACATGGTGAGATTATGATACTGAGCAGTTTCGATTTGTATGAGAATTAAAAATGACCTCGGTACATACTCATACCGCCACACATCTGTACCGACGACGCTCGATCATTGATATTGTTTACACTCCCAACGAATCACAAGGCCACCCAACCTTTGCCTACGCATTACCAGACAAAGCACAGGTTAACAATAACGAATCAATTGCCTAATAAGGTATACACCGTCAAAAGATCGTTCAACAAACGAATCACCTACGCAATAAATATCACAAGACTGCCAAACGAACGAAGCAAACTTTGCCTACGCAATAAGATAAGAGATAACACCAGCCAGAAAATGAGAAAGTACAGACTCGTAGCCAAGAAGGGAGAGGGTACGTTCAGTGAGGTGCTCAAGGCTCAGAATATCAAGACTGGAACATTTTACGCAATCAAATGTATGAAGAGCTCTTATAAATCGAAAGATGAGGTGAGCAATCTACGAGAGATTCAGGCTATTAAACGACTCAGTCCACATCCCAACATTATCAAGCTGGAAGAGGTCTTGTTTGATCCTCCAAGTGGCAGGAAGGTCCGCGTTTGTTTTGTTTTACTGTGTGAATTCATGTGTTTATGAGGTCTCAACAAGTTGTTGACGACTTCATAATTTGAACTTTGTTTGCCTTATTTAAATGCCTTGCAAACCACATTCACTAACAGAGGTTGCAAACGCGCATCTTCCAGGTTAGCTCTAGTCTTCGAATTGCTGGAAGGAAACCTCTATGAACTAATGAAGGATCGGAAGAAGCACTTTAGTAAGGCCACAGTCAAGTCATTCGTTAGGCAGATACTCAAGTCGTTAGACCACATGCATAAGAATAATGTCTTTCACAGGGACATCAAGCCGGAGAATATACTTGTGGACAAGCAGGGACGAAACCTCAAGCTTGCTGACTTTGGTAGCTGTCGAGGAATCACTAGTAAGCCTCCTTTCACTGAGTATATTTCTACGCGTTGGTATAGGCCACCTGAGTGTTTGTTAACAAGTGGAATGTATGGTTCGGCAATGGATATTTGGGGTATGGGAGCAATCCTGTTTGAATTGACGACATTGTATCCTCTATTTCCTGGAAGTGACGAGGCAGATCAGATTACTCGTATACACAGAGTGCTTGGCACGCCCAAGGCAAGTGTTGTATCCAAACTAAGGAAGCATGCATCTCCTCAAACAAGCTTCGCCTTTCCAAAACAAGATGGTATTGGACTTGCCAAGTTGTTGCCCGGTGCTTCGGATAACTACCTTGATTTGCTGCAACAGACTTTAGCATATGATGCATCTGAACGAATCACGGCTAGAAAGGCAATGAGTCATCCATATTTTGTTGGAGATCATCCACAACCTTCTTCAAATGGTTTCAAGAGTACTTCTACTGGTAACAGAAGTAATGCATCAACAAAGACAAAGGGTAGCAGAGCTCGTCGAGCAAAGATTACACCTAGTACACATGATATACCATCTTCATCTAGCTTACCATCTAATACTGCCAAGACGGTGATGATGGCTGAATCTGACAAGGCTTCCGGCCCAATGATCCAGCAATCGGCAGCCAAGGCTGTCGAAGCACCACCACCTCCAATTACCAAGCCACGTTCTATGGTCAGTATACTATTAGCTCGGAATAATAAGCATGAATTAGTTAAAGATAATAAGGCAAGAAACCGAACAATCTATCGCAAGGGAGGAAAGAGTAATTCTAATCCTAGCTTGCAGTCATCATCTACGAGCAGTAGAAGTAATCTGCCCAGACTGAAATCATTGATACCAGACAACAAGGATAAGAAGAAGGTCAACAGTGACAACGGCAATCCTCCAAGCTTTAGGAAGCATACAAAGAAGAAGTTCAATATCAGGTCGTCGGGATACGGTTCTTCTTCTGTCGCTCCAGTGCAAGGAGCTTCCTCATCGACCAAGTTGCCATCATTGAGTGAGAGCAATACTCTAAAGAGCAAAACTAAAAGGAGATCGAATGGAAGACACCTTCCTCCAATTACCAGAGGGAGAAGAGGGCTGAGATAATGAGATTTGTAAGAAGAGAGAGTTTATACGTGTGTTTATATCTGTAGGAGTCGTCTGTTTTGCCGTAGCATCAGTTTTGACTAATCATTAAATGTTTTGTCAAAGTCAATGCAACATTGTGGCTATATACAAATCAAGCTTTGTAGATTCAAATTCTCTTCTTGTTGGGAAGATATGAAATGCTCACTATTTCATATCTTTTTATCTCCATTCCGCCATCAACTCTATGAGTCTTTCAGCCACAACTGCTCATGAATTGTCAATACAATGGTAGATCCTGTACATTATCATACTCTTCGGAATCATCAGGCTGGTACAGCTCATCCTGTGAAGCAAAGCTAACAACTCGCTCCTCTGGATCTAATTGTTGTTGTTGTTGCTGCATCTCCATTTCTTCCTCTTCTTCTTTATCCTCTATACATTGATCACTATGTACCTTTCTCATTTTCATAAACACTGCAGCAGAACCTACAACTAATGCCGATAAGCCAGCTAACATACTTGCTAAGATGAGTGTATCACTAGAACTACTACTCTTTCCAAGCCCTACTGACATCATATTCATATCTCCATCGGAGTTATCGGGTTCAATATCGAATACATTAAGAGGCATTGAGCCAATGGGGATATCGAATCGAGCTTCCTCGAGTGGCATAGACATAAAATCGAGATCAGGAATATCAAACCGAGCTTCCTCGAGATTAGGCATACTCAGACTCATTCTTGTTGTAAATAAATTATTCATTGACATGTAGTTTAATTCAGGATCTTTCCTGAGATATCTCTTCTTCCGTAAATGGCCATTCTTTTTTGTCTTGTGTTGTTTCAATGTATGGTTTACAGTTGTTGTCGAAGATGATTGTACCTTATTACTGCGATAACGTTTGGGTAGAGTAGATAGTTGTGCATTAGTTGTCGTCGATGATAAGATTGCAATGATTGCCAAGATGGCAAGAGTTATGTGAGAGGATATCATCGTTGCAAAGAGCTGAGTTTTTGTATAACTAGTATTTGTATGATTACAATCAAGTTTATACAAAGTATGTAGAAGTATTGTTGTAGGTGTGGTGTTGCTGTGGTTGGTGACGAGACGAGGAAGACTTTGTGTTGGGGTAGCGAGTTTCATTCAGTTGTTTTTAGAGATTGGGTGTAAAGATACTTTCGAAGATACCCAACTCGAATTGCCACCACCTTGCGACTCGACGACCTACACTTGCTATCAATACTATCCATAGTGATAGTCTACAATATACCGTCAACAACATTAACTCTTCTATCTAAACATATAAGAGAAATAACAATGATAAAAACAATCGTCGCAGCATTAGGTATCATCGCCTCCACCTCTGCACAAGTTGCAAGGCACAACATCCGTGGCGGCGGCGGTGGCAATGCCTTTGGTAGGAAACAACGTGATCTTCAACAGCTGTCAATGATTACAGGAACATTAGATGCATCAGACATCCCAGAAAAGGAAGATATTCTAGATTCTATTCCAGAAGTACCCGAGGATGTGAAGGAGGAGACTGCAGGCGCTATCAATGAAGCCCTTGAAAATGTTGATTTATCAGACGTACCAGAGATTACAGTGGCTGTAGATGGTGTTGACGTGTCAGATATTGAGAGTGACGTTATAGAAGGCGCATTAGAAGATTCAAATATAGACATCCCAGAAGAAGTTGTTGAAAAAACACCATTAACCGAAGAAGAGAAAGAGGAATTAGTCGCTCAATTGATGGTTCTTTGTATTGGTGCTGTAATGAAGGAAAATAAAACAGAGCAAGAACAACTTGTTGCAAATGCCTGCTGTTCTGGTAAAGATGCTGATCCTATGCTTGGAATGATGTGCACATTCTACAATTAACGAGGGAAATATATATCATGTATAGCGAAAAGTGGGATACTGGGCATACAATAGAAATTAGAAAGGCTTAGTAGTGAAATGTACAAAGTAATGAGGTAGTGAATTGTATATCGGAAAGAGATGTACTTCAGAGATGAACAAACTATAGAAAGTGAAACAGATAGGGTATATTAGATAAGACTGTAGAGTATATTAAAAAGAACCTGCAACCAAGCCTCAACATATCTCTCTTATACTTGACCAGTGCCGTCCGTTTACTATTACGCGCAACATATGTATCAATCAAAGATATATCTCTTCATAATATGTTGTGTATGTAAGACAGAAGAACTGACTGGAGAGGAAGAGATATGAAAAGGTTAGATACCTTATGAGTTGAAAGGATACCTCGATAACGACATCAAGTTGATTGATTGATTGATTGATACTCAGCATGTAATGATAGAACAAAAGCAGAAATATAGTGACTAACACCAAATGTAAAGGCATGAATGTCGCCTTTACTTGCAACTCTCTCGTATCTTATTTCTCAAGATGAACAGTGATTTCCAGTATCTATAGACTTGCTATCATGCGCAATACGTTTATGTGTCTTCTTATACACATATTTGAATATCTTGACTGAGAGGAAAGAGTAGAACAAGGGAAGATACATTATGAGTGAAAGGATACCCCCAACTACATTATGATTGAGACAAGAGCAGAAATATAGTGACAAAAATTTGCTCTACTAATGAAATGCAGCGACAAACACTGCCTCTTTGTATGTTTAGTAGAGACGAAGAGGTCAGAGCCAGAGCACTTCCCCTCTCGAGCGTGCGACTTGCGACTAACTCGCTCGAGGATTTGAGGGGGTTTGGTCGCCAAAGTTGCCTCTGAGAGAACACGTTTGCTTTGCAAATTGGCGCTGACTCTTCACATAAATTATGGTATTCTTTTTATCTACCAAACAAATAATCAATAGCGGTATAATTCATATGTATATTATAAGACAAAGAAGAATCCTAGAAGTCTCATAGTCTCTCAGAGTATCATACATTGTATATCAAATTATCACAAACAAAGATGAGAATATCATTATATTATACAATTGGCGTTCTTGCAGCAACCACAGCACAATCTACACATGCCTTCCAAACAATAAATACTAATCATCGTCATACAACTAAACTATACTCAACAAAAGAACGAACACCGACGGTATCAAAGATATCTCAACAGGAAAGTCCGCGTTAGTTTTGTTAATCATGTGCATGTGTGTTGTTTTGTTGCAAGAACATTATTATACTAACATATGTTACTATCATCCTACTACTTCATCTGTACACACTTGTGAAACTTCCAGATGCGAGAGATGCAATCACAAATAATCGAAGAGAATGAAGATGCCGATTTGATAATGCAGGCATTACGCGGTAGGAATATTAACGATGACGATGCACAAGTGGAAGGAGTTGAAATGAAATTAATTGAATTTGATGATATTGATGAAATTGGTAGCATGTCATCGACAGATGAAGATCGGTTGCCGTATGAGTATGATCCCGTGGCATTGAAGAAGTTCTTTAGTAAACGACCTGATCTGGTAACAAAGCGTGTTGCACAAGTAATGAGTACAGGAGGAAGTGTCATTATCAAATTTGCAATGGATGTCCTTACTGGAAAGATGAAGAGTGATCCTGATTTAGAAGTGCAGCGAGCAGCAGAGCTTAGAGATACAATTACAAGTCTGGGTCCTTTCTTTATTAAGCTTGGTCAGGCACTCTCTATCCGACCAGATATCTTAAGTCCCCGGAGTATGGTGGAATTGCAAAAGCTTTGTGATAAGGTACCATCATTTGATTCTAAGATTGCATTTGCTACAATCGAGCGAGAGCTTGGCCAGCCTGTATATGATGTGTACAGTAGCATCTCTCCAGAACCAATGGCGGCAGCTAGTCTAGGACAAGTCTATCGTGCTACATTGAAATCAACAGGCGAGACTGTGGCTGTGAAAGTTCAACGTCCACAGGTATTGGAAACTGTATCACTAGATTTATATCTGGCTCGTGAACTTGGAATGTTTACACGTCAATTCCCTGCCTTATCTGATCGGTTAGATGCTGTCGCCTTACTAGATGAGTTTGCATTCAGATTCTACCAAGAGTTAGATTACAACCTCGAATGTGAGAATGGTATCAAAATGAAAGAACAAATGAGTGTATTGCCCGATGTGGTAATTCCTGGGAACTATCCCGAGTTCACGGCTCGTCGGGTTCATACTGCCGAGTGGATTGATGGAGAGAAATTGAGTCAATCTACCGAGGATAATGTCGGAGCTTTAGTCAATCTGGGTGTGATTACCTATCTTACACAGCTACTCGATTTTGGTTTCTTTCATGCCGACGTAAGTCAACTGTAATCTATTGACATAAGATATACACTTAACATCTCTTCGCTAACTCTTCTTCTTTTCTAGCCACACCCTGGAAATATGATGAGAACAACAGATGGTAAACTTGCAATTTTGGATTTTGGCTTAATGACAGAGGTTACAGATAATCAAAAGTATGGTATGGTTGAGGCTATTGTTCATCTGCTTAACCGAGACTATTCTGAGATTGGCCAAGACTTTATCAACCTAGATTTTATCCCAGAGGGTACAGATACAACTCCGATTGTTCCAGCCTTGACAAATGTATTCGACGCAGCCTTGGCAGGCGGCGGAGCAAAGAGTATCAACTTTCAGGAACTTGCAGCAGATTTGGCAGAGATTACATTTGAATATCCCTTTCAAATTCCTCCATACTTTGCTTTAGTTATTCGAGCTATTGGCGTGTTAGAGGGTATCGCTTTGGTGGGAAATCCCAACTTTGCAATCATTGATGAAGCGTATCCATACATTGCTCGTAGACTAATGACTGACGATAGTCCTAGACTAAAGGCCGCACTAAAGTACATGGTATACGGAAGAGAGGGAACATTTGATGCCGAGAAGCTCATCGATTTGTTACAAGCATTAGAAAAGTTCACTGCAATCAAGGATGATGGTGACGGTAGTGCATTCAAGGTAGATGGAGTTCGAGGTTCTAAGAGTGTTGGTGTTGCAGGGGACACTGTAGGATCCAAGCAATTGGAAGCAATGGATGAAGCCACATCATTAAGAGTTAGTGGACAAGGCGAAGATCAGTCTGAGCGTGATCAGCGAACCGTTCGAGAGGCATTACAGTTCTTCTTTTCACCAGATGGTAATGTATTTCGTGAATTTATTTTGGAAGAAGTTGTATCCTTTGTTGATGCTTCAGGTAGGGAAGCAAGCCAAGAACTATTTAGCGCTCTTGGACTGAATAACTTACCCACGCCATCAATATTTAAGGCATTGAATCCGACATTGAGTGCAAATGATAAACAGACAGGTGCGTTAGTATTGTTTTATTGTACCTTCATTTGATACCTTTGCAAACCACATGTGCTAACAGATGTTAAAATCATCCTCTCTTCGTCTTCATAAACTGTGAAACGCACATCTTCCAGTAAAAGAGATGAGGAAGCTTGCCCAGTTCCTAGTTGGAGATTTTGAGGGCGCTGCTGCCAGTTCTCAAAGGTTGCAAGAATTGCTTCCTGTTGTTCGGGAGTATGCACCTCAATTGCGTGAGTTTGGAACACTATTAGGAGTTAGACTGAGTGAGAAGGCTCTCTCTAGAGGATTAAATTGGGCCTCCTCAAGATTAGTGCGAGCATAAGCATCTCATATATTTGTCAATGTTGTGTATCTATTGTAGAAATGATGAATAAATTAGGAATTAAAACAGTAACAGCAAGCATACTACTACTTACACCGTTAGTGCTATCTAGGAAATCTTATCAATCATATCACACAATATAATATCTATCTCTTAGCATGGGCAACAGAAACACCATTCATCAATCTGTTCGCCTTCTTGTCCATCTTGTTCATATTGCGGCCCGTGGTGTGTTTATACTTCATTCGTTCTCCAGCACGATCATCCTTACGTTGTTTCCTAACTACTGCACGGTATCGGTATAGAGAAAGTGCCGTGAATCCACCTTTTCCGCCACCTGCCACGAGGATACCCTTTCCTTGTCGTCCAGTGGGGATAGACCCTGCTATTCGTCCCATAGTTGCCAAGGCCGTTGAGGACGAGCCACCCCCACCACTACCGCCATCTTCTTCTTCTTCTCGTTGATACAAGTTGACAACCCTACCGTTGTACATTCTCTCTCCCCCAGCGGCTCGTGCATGTCGAACTGCAGCTCTTTCCATCCGATCAGGTGCAAATCGTTGCTTATAGTACCGAGCCAAACCACGATGACCAATAATACGTCCATCGGGCATAATCAACTCTCCCAAAGGTGTGATATCAAATCCTTGACTAGCCATTTCCTCTTGATATCCTTCGTACAGATCATCATCTTCCTCATCCTTCATGGATACATCATCATCCTCATCATCATCAGAAACATCCTCCCATTCTTCTTCCCCATCTGCTTCTTCACCCACTGCCATATTATCCTCATCTCCATGACCACTCTTCTTTGTCTGATGATTAATTTTACTAAAATCATAAAAGACATCAAACTCTTCTTGATCTACACCCCGTTCATACAATATCTTACAATGTTCCTTATCCTTCATATGCTTTAATACACCCTCGACAGTTTTAAAACTCCGTTGACAATATAAACATATATTACCCAAACGTATCTTTTCATTACAATATCCTAACAAGCCTTCGAGGTCGATACAGTATTCTAGGTCTGGTAAGAAGAATGAATATTGTTGTTGCATATATTTTAAATTTGCTTCGGGTGATGTGGAAATGAAGTTATCGAATAATGATTGACATGGGTTAATTTCTGGTGGTTCTTCTTCCTCCTCTTCTTCCACCATATCTACAACTTCAGAAGTGTCATCTTGCATACTTTTATTCTCTTCCTCGGTATTATCAACATTACTTTCCTCACGCTTTGCAAATGCAGGTTTTCTCTTATGCTGCTTCCCAACTTGCTGTTTCTTCTTCTTCTTTTTAGTATCATTCTTATCCTTACGATGGTCTAATCCACTACGTTCCTCTCTCCCTTCCCTCTCCTTTCGTAATGCCATTGCAGCTTCTAATCGAGCATTAAAGTCTGATTCATTCAACATTGGTAAGTTGGCCTCTCTTCTTTTGAGATTATATCGATGCCAATCTGATTTATAATGTGATTGTAATTCAGTACGGGTAGTGAATGTTTTACCGGGTGCTGTTGTTGATGTTAGTGTTGGTGTGAAGGGTGTTGATCCTGGTCCTAGGGAGGTGGAGACTGGTGGTGATGGTGTCGGTAGTGTTTGCATCTTTGTTATGTTTTATTACAATTTCGTATATGTGGTATGTTAGGATTGTTTGTCTACCGACAACGATGACGGCACGATTTATCAGTTAGAAGATGGATATGCTATAGATAAACACTATAATATAATGGGACAAGGATATAGTGTGTTGGCTTGCTATAAATGTTCTTTGAATTGATTGAATGATATATACTATATAATTTGGTTGGTTGTCATTTTTTCTCTCCCCATTCATTGCCGGTATCCTCTTCAATCTATCTTTCTGTAACCCCTCGGTCATTACTCATACTAATCGATCAATATATCTACTATGTTTAATCAGTTGCAGCCTCTTGTACTTATCTTGATAGCGGTGGTATCATCATGTAATGCTTTTATACCTAGTCATCGCGTTATTGGGGAATTTTGCTCACATGATGTGCACACCAAATTATTTGCAAAGGAAGATGAAAGTGATGACGGATCAAATACAATAAATATTGCAGTAATATCAGCGACAGACAATATCAGTAGTAGTTATGATGGATTGCAATCTACAATTGACAGTCATCCATTCTGTAAAATGACAGGAGTACAACTATATATGTCAGAGATAATCGTAGATACGTCATGGAATAAGGACGAAATCGTATTGTTACAACAAGCCGAGATTGCTTGCTTTACAAGTAAATCTGCTGTTAAACAATATCTCCAGCTATTAGATGATCATTTGAAGGTACCCAAAGATATGGCAGATGAAGAGAGAAGAAAATTACCCAATAAATTAGATATTGTCGGTGATATACTTGGTACTACACAACAGATTGCAACAATCATGGCTGCTTGTCCCACAATGGATATTGCGAAAGAATGTTTGAACAGTGGAAGATGGCAGAATAATCATATATATTATCCAAAAGATACACAAGGTGTTGTTGAGATGAAAACTGAGGAGATTGGGGAGAATGATAAAGAGGGAAAAGTTGAAGCAGAGATTGATATTGCCATTTGGGTTGATGCTATAGTTCAAGCAGCGGGAGATGTTTACGAACGCTCATTCTGGGGTGGAGGATGGTAGATAGTTTTGAATGATATACAAGTTTTATGATCTTATACAAATAAATCCTACTGCAAAGGAGAACAACACATGATATGCTTCTTCTTTTCCTTTTCTGACCAGTCAAGTCCCCATGTTGGTTCTTCACCTGTCAATTGCTCATGACTTAGACATGTTGTTGATTTATTTGTCCCTTTCCTTCCAATCATAACCCAATGATTACTCTTACCAAAGACAGGAGCCCACTGCTCGCCTTCCTCATCAAAGTTCGCTTCATGACCACTAATTACTTCATGAGAGGGTCCGTGTGGACAATACGCCGCATATGGACACAATTGCATTGGAAGATTGTGCGATCCTTCAAACTGTTGACAAAACTTGGAAGCTTCACTATGAGAGCCACCAGTCCACCCTCCAGTATTGGCATCAAACCAAGTCGGGGAGAAAGTATTAATAATTGAAGTCTCGGCTTCCTCTTTTTGAGTGTCGACTTGAGTTGTGCTTGATATAGACCCAAGTTGAAGACCACTATCACTGACAGAATTTCCTGAGTTGCCTTGAATCGTAGCAATTGCATTATCATTAATATTAATAGCGTTGTTCTCACAGCAAAGAATGTGCTCTTTTAATTGTGGAGATGATCCATCCTTGCCCCACTTTGGGGGATGATGATTTATTGATGCATATGTTTTGCAAGTAAGATCAGCAATATCACCAATCATCACCCACTGATTAACTCCGTTGCTTACTGGTGCCCATTGGACGCCTTCATATGGTTCTTGCTGAAGATACAACGGTTTAGTCTCAACTTCAGGCCCATTTGGACAGTATGCCAATAGTGGACAAAGATGAAGTGAACCTTTTCCGTGTATACTAGGCATGGATTCACAAAATGATTTAGCATCATCATACGAACCGCCTTTACTTCTGAACCACACCGGATGGTGTTTATCTTGTACTCGTGTCTCTAGTGATGTCAGTGAGGTAGGTTCATTATCATCCGTTTCTGTATTTGTCTCACTATTAGTACCCATTTCATCGTGTTGTGGTTCAGGCAATGTAGCTAGAGGTGGACCACTGACATCTGACAATGAAGTATCATTATTATCAGCTAGAGGATCAAATTTACAGCACATTATATGACGTGTAACCTCTTCATTGTTCTCCCCTGTCATACCCCAGCTCGGTAGTTCTTTTTCTGTTTCAGAATATAGATTACAAGCACCACCTTCGCCCACTTGCACCCAATCGTTGGCGCTATCTATGACCGCCGACCATGACTCGCCCACATCTTGTATTCCCCCAATAAGCTGACCTCGCCCTTCCGGACAATACTGAAAGTCAAAGTAATGGAATGTAAGCAATGGAAACACATTAACAACTCAACAGATAATATATAGTTTTCACTTACCGCATCAAGAGGACATGGCATATACCCATCCATCTGTTTAGCACAAAAGTCTAGAGATTCTTGATACGTCTGCCCCTTCCAACCTTTATCCCTATTAAACCAAATAGGTTTATACTTCTTTGATGCAGCTTCGAAGATGTGCCAGTCAGCAGGAGGACTACTAGCTTGAATTACATGTTCCCCATCGGCTTTCTGGTCATCCATGATACTACTACTATCATCTCCTTCTTGAAGCGGGTGTTCACGGCAACACAAGATGTGTCGTGTAATCTCTTCATTGTTGTCACCATTTATACCCCACTCCGGATGTTCACCATTATATCTTTCACTATACAAGTCACATGCACCTGCCTTACTTGATATCTCCACCCATTCATTGTCAGCATTTGACACAGGAGCCCAACTCTCCCCATCTCTATCCATTAATAAACTCAATCCATCATTTGATAATATCAATGACTTTTGATCTGGGCAGTAAACTTCGTATGGACAGGGAATATAATTATCATGTGAATCACACCATGTCAATGCTTCTGAATAAGTTTGACCTGTCCAACCACTCGATCGATCATACCAAACTGGTTGATATGCAGCTGATACCTTTTGGAATAACTTTTGTTTACTTGCAATTCCAGGATGAGTATCAAACCGATCAGCCGCCGCCGCTTCGTCGTTAGGATGATCATGTACCCAGTCTTCCTTCTGCTTCTCTCTCCATTCATCATCTCCATGCCAATCTGGTAATGGCGGTGCATTCTTCTTCAATCGTACATTCTCATACCCATTTGTTATTGCTGATATAATAGCCACACCAATTAATAAGATTAGTAATAGTACAGTAACGTATAATATACCAAGCTTGAACTTTTTAGAACGAAATATTGGATATTTATATCGTGTCGATCGATGTTGATGATAAAAGTGATGTAAACCGTTGTGCAATCCTGGATGTGTATTGGGAGTTACGCCCAATTCATCACATAGATCATTGAAGATACCGACTGCTGCCTCATCATCATCATTATCTGGTCGGCGTTTGAGTGAATTATCACGGTCGAGTATATGTATACCATATATACCTCCACTTTCTACTCCTTCAACATCATTATTATTATCATGTGATTGTTCATTATTATCATCTTGTGTGATTCCATATTCCAAATCATCCTCCCTTTCATTCTGTAGATGATCCTCTGTTTCTACATAATCTTGAAAATCAAATTCATTCTCTATTGTGGCTGCCATATCTTGATCCCCTTTTCCGTCATCTACCTTTTTCTTACCCTTGACTTTTGTTTTAACAGTCTTTAATGCAACCTCAGCCTTTAATCGAAAGGCGGCAGTTACCGTAGCAGAAGTTGGTCCCTTTAATTTCAACTTTGGTTGTTTCTTCTTGGAATTCATCTGTGACTTTTCAATTCGATATTTATCTCCCCGTAATAATGTATGACTATCATCACTAACATCACTTTCATCGCTATCATAATCATCATATTCAGCATTATATTGTTTAGCAGCAACTTCGTTATTGCAAAACTTGTTTAATGTTTGTACTTTAATCTCCTCTTTGCGATTAGACTCTAGTGTATCTTCTGCGGCGGAAATAGTTTTCTTCTTCTGTTGTTCCTCTTCTTCTGATAATATATAGTCCTTATACACTGATATCATTGCATGTGCACGATCTTCTAATGATATTTCTTTACTACCCTTCTTCTCTTCTTTAGACTTTATGTTGTTATTGTCAGTAGAAGAAGACGAGAGTAAATCGGTATCTTTACCACTCATTAAGGTTGATATGGCAGTAAAAGTTTGTGATGAATATGCTGGTTTATTATTTGTTTCTTTTATATCGGGTATTGAATCATTGTCATCTTCATTATTATCGTCAGGAGTATACGTCAGTATATTGGGTGAACTAAGAGAGTTTGTAATATCTTCAATTGTTGGCGGTGTTAATGTAATATTGGTATCCTCACCACTATCATTATTAGATGCAGCGTTTATATCGGCAGGTTTATTATTATTTTCATCTCCTTTTCGTATAGTATTAGCAGCCGCAAGAACTGCAGTTATACTCGTATTGGTATTAGCATCACCTTCCTCATTTTGATTTGTTGTAGATTTTAATGTTGTTGTGGTATCTTCTTGTGATACTATGCTATTGCTTACCGGCGTATCTTCAGCGGCGGCGGTACTGCTCATGGTATATGTATATTGTGGTCTCAATCAATTGATATAACACTCACCACATAAGGGCTCATGTACACAACACGATTACTTCACTTCAAATGCAAATTTTCATTTATTTGGATATCCTACGTAGGAATTAGTATGCGGTACGCAAGCGAGGGGGAATGAAGGGGGGGGATCTTATTAAAAGAGCAGAGTGTTAAGGAGTTTATATCGATTGGTATCAATATCATGAACTCAAACGATATGGCTGGAGTAGACGATGGCCGTACTGCAAATGGTGATGCCGACTTGCTCGACGCAAAAGATGATCCTAACGAAATATCTATATCTTCAGAACAACCAAATGATAGTTCGGATCCCAATGAGATATCGATTGGAGATGACATTGATACACCAATAAAGCAGTCTCCTGAAGTTGCAACAGCAAATATGGATGGCAAAGATATATCTAATGATTCACCAACTAATGATACCGAAGCAGAAGAGAATTTTCAACTCCTAACAATTCTCCAGACAATACTAGTAATATACACAAGCCCAGTATTGCAACTGTTTCTGCAATTGTTAATGAGGTACTACGCCAAAAGGAAAGTAGTGATAGTGTAGATATAGCCAAAATTGCAAGTACCGAGGTACAAAAGTTCTATGATGATGGAAGAGATCAGATTGAAGTGGGTACATTACCACCGCCCCCAACTTCACATAACAACTCTCAATGGAATATGTCAGTTAATGAAACAAAGGCATTATTTGGAAGTAAGGGTACGAAAGGTGCTAGTGCTATACTATCTTCTAAGATTAAAGCTGCCCTTTCAGTTAAACGGAGTAACAATAACAACACAAACACACTATCTGCAGCAGACAGAATGGAAATGGCAATGCAGAATCCTGACATATTAAATGAGAACAATTCAGATTTCAATGACCTATGTTCTGAATTAGGTATAACTCCTGACTCACATCCACAATTACATTCACCATATAATACTACCTCATATCAACTATACAATAAGAAAAAATGTCGTCAATATTGTACAATGGCATTATTAGTTGTCAGTATAGTTGTCATTATTACACATGTTACCACAAAGGGATTTAGTCAACATGCAAATAAAAAGGCAGGTGATCATATCGTGCTTGGAAATAATAAAGATAATGTAGTAGCTGCAAATGATGATCTTGATCAGTTGTTCTATAAATTGAGTGATACGTATCTACCAATGTGGTATGATACAAGTATGGGATGGAAAGGATCAACATACTCCGAAGCTGTGACATTTTGTAATGCACACGATAACTTTGTTCCCTGTCCTTATAATGTATATTGCCCCGGAGAAGGAGGTCATCTAATCTTCAACGAAGTTTTTGAAAAGGAAAATGGATTGTCCTGGGCGCCGACTAAAGAGGAGATGTGGGTACAAGTTGGTAACGGTGGAGAACAATGTACACGAAAGAAATCACCTGGTGTACATCGGAAAGATTTGACAAGACATATCATGTGTTGTTTGGCTGAACCTTTAAGTGATGCTGAGATTTCTCATGTTCCAAAGCCTCCAAATGTTACAGAGGAGCATGGAGAGGGCGTTGAAGATCCTATACTGCCGCCGCCTTCGATGGCCGGGGCGGGCATGGATGCTGGTAATGCATATGAAAATAACGAGGCAGCAGAAATGGTTGAAGAGGTGATTGAAAAGAGTGAAGAAGGTCAGGATATCAATGTAGCTGCATCTCAAACTCCAATGCAGGGTTTGCCGAATGGTTTCGAGCCAGTGGATTCTAGCTCTTTACCTCATGCTGCCGGTGAGCATGACTTTCAAGAAGCAGAAGACACAATTGTTGCAATGGAGATTGCATTACATCCAAAGTGGTATAACTTTACAGATGGCTGGTCAGGAGGTAGTTACTACGATGCACTTCAGTATTGTTATGAGAAGGAGCAAGAGCTCTGTCCATCAGCAGCAGTGTGCCCCCAAGGCCCTGGTTATCCTTCATACACCAGTGCTACTACTGTGTTAGATGATGATTCGTCAGCACAATGGGTGCCAGTTATCAATCATTCAAATGATTGGGTTTTAGTTGACACAAAAGATGATAATGGACAACAATGCATGGACTACAAATCCTTGAATGGGAATCAATCTCCATCATGGGGCTTGGATGGTTCAGAACCAGGCTTGAAACGGAATGTTCTATGTTGTGCTAGGACCACACCTTTACCTCATGTAAATACAGAAGCAGCCAATACTGAAGTACATCAACATCCTGCAGATCGACCGACAGCATCACAGAATGCTGACGCATTGCCAAACGCAAAAGACGAGATGGAGAAGGATGTCAAAGAGACAGTAGAAGGAACATGGTTTTCGATATTAAACGGTTGGAATGGAGGTTCTCATTCTGATGCTGAACACTTTTGCTCAATGCCTGAAAACGAAATAAACCATATCAGATTGAAGCTGTGTCCATTCACTTCATATTGCCCAAATGGACCGACTCATGAGGTTCATCCTGGTCGCGAGGTTGTCCACGATAGCACAGAAGCTGAACAGTGGGCTCCAACTTCCGACGGCGATTGGGTATTGATTGGTTTATTTGGCCCTAATAAGAATACTCAATGCTTGACACACAAACAATTAATGGGAGAGAAACCTTCATGGGGAGACGATAGCACAAACAAGGAGAAAAAGCAATATGTCATGTGTTGTCCAGATCATTCGACTTGAGAAGACTCGTCTGTTTGTGCACTGCAACATTATTATATTGTACAACTAAAGATTATATATAATATTATCATTATTTCTCAAGAGAAACCCAACCAATACTCCTCCACAACTGCCGTAAGTTGCACCAATTGTGATTGGTAGAGGATACCGTTGTATTTGCATGCCATGGTCAAGTATACGCAGTATTGTACATGCACTTAAGCCAATAAATGTCCCAAGAGTTGTATATTGATGAATATATTGTATTCTCTGTGCATTCTGATGTTGTTTGTTATGTGATGTATTCTCCTTTTTTGTTTCATCTATTATCAGTGTTGGTCCAAAGAGATATGTCATTACTTCCTTTAGTCTGTACAATACTTTTCTTGCTATTGAACCATCCACATATTGTATAGAATTGCTTTCGGGAGATGTTAGAAGAACTGGAAGCATCATATTCATTGCAACATAAAATGCTGATATCAAGGTATGAAGTGGAAGCATCATCGGATGGATACCGCAAAGAATGAAAGCAAAGTATATTACAATTGTAGATACTCCAATTAACAATGTGCTTTGCAATCCTTTTGACATGCCTCCTTCATTGGCAGTAGTTTGTTGCGTTTGTTTGTTCTTATCCAATACTACTCGATATATTAATGTAAGTAACAAGTTCCATAATAAAGATACTGACACAAATTTATATATTTCATGAAGTGGAAATGGAGTGTTTATTATATCACTTGGATCCATATGAGACTATTAGATTTGGATATAGGGACATAGGGCTTGAGTAGGGTATGCTGACATAGTCGGTCAAAAATATTGCAAATTATCTCACCATTTCTAAGGAATCTTTTTCTAATATGGAGAATATCATATGATGAAGAAGATATGTATTCCCTAAAGCATGCGCTGCCCTCATAACTGATACTGACATATTATCTCCCGTAGCCGGTTCAACTATCCACACATACAGCAACTAAATCTATTGTACATCTATCCTATCCAATCAGATTTCGATGGAGGATACCACTCACATTTTCAAGTCTCATAGTACCATATTTTTATTGCAACGCTCTCACAACACCATAAAACAATAACAAACAAATACTCCAATATCATACCTGGTGTGATATATAATATATAGATAAAAGAGAAGTGATACAGAACAATATCAGTATTTTTTTTCACTGCATACTGATAACAAACACATTACACAGTACACAATATTTGGTACTAAAAGAGAGAAGTGATCATACTATTAAACAGTAGTATTTGCCCTGTAATATAATATAAACCTACATGAATAGAGAATCCCAACACAAGAATAAAAAACAAAAGACTAATAATAATACAAAAACAATGCCACCCAATTTACAATCAAATGATCCCTATCTAATATTAGGTTGTCCAACAAATGCAGATGATGCCACTTTAAAGAAGGCATATAGAAAATTAGCAGTGAAATGGCATCCCGACAAGCATCCAGATAATAATGAAGAGGCTACGAAGAATTTCCAAAAAGTTAGTGAGGCATACGCCACATTATCTGATCCTAAGAAACGTCAAATGTATGATCAATATGGTGAGGAGGGAGTTAGGGCTGCTGATGCTGGAGCTGATATGCCTGGTGGTGGTGGAATGCCGGGTGGTGGAGGTTTTGGTGGTGGAGGACCAGGTGGTGCTCATCATATGAGTCAAGAAGAAGCTAATGCATTCTTTGCACAAGCATTTGGTGACTCTGATCCATTCGGAGGTTTGTTTGGTGGCATGGGAGGTGGTGGCGGAGGACCGGGTATACGCTTTTCTTCGAGTCATGGAGGAATGGGTGGCGGGGGCGGTGATCCATTTGCATCATTCTTAGGTCAAGCAATGGGCGGATCAATGCGAGGGATGGGAATGAATGACATGAGAGCTGGCATGGGACGTGCACAAAGTATGCGTCAATCATCACCAGCTAAAAAAGAATACAATGTCATTCCTCGAGGTACAATTGTATCATTGAAGGATTTGGTTAGCAAGGCAATATACAATGGCGATAGGGGAGTTATTAAACAATATATACCATCATCACAGAGATATGTCGTCGAATTGGAAGATTCGGGAGAAGAACCATTGAGTGTAAAACCAGAGAATTTATTACAACATGTTCATGTTACCATTTATGATATTCAAAGTCAGCAAGAACTCAATGGCAAAACAGGAACTATTATTACTTGGTGTCCGAAGAAGGGACGATACAACATCTACGTTGCTAGTCTCAAAAGGGTGGTCAGTCTCAAACCTGGTAATGTTGTGTTGGAAACTGGAACTGTAGCACGGCTAAATGGACTTACAAGCAAACCAGAATTAAATGGAAAATGGGGAACGATCAAAGATCATGTAAAAGATACAAACAAGTATGATGTACAATTATCAGCTAATCAAATCATTAGAGTGAAGGCTGATAATATGATTCTATAGAAGAAGAAAAAGGGGAACGAAGCTTTATATTAGGTTTCATATATAAAATCTGTAAGGGAGATAAGTAAGTATCATCAGTTGGTGCTAATCTTCATTAGAGAGTACTGTTATCTTTAAATTAAGAAGAAGCGAGAAAGTAGTTATTTAATCTTACTTATGCACTCATCAGAGTATTATATTCTGCAAGCTGTCCTATCCATCTCAAATCATTCTTTGTGAAGGATGGTAATAATTTATCTGATCCAATAATCATACAAGCTCTTGATCCTTGATATTCACGCACTCTCTGAACTAGTATACATCTAGTTGCTGACTCTGGGAGTAGCTTTGATGAAGGATGATCACTGGGTAATGCTACTCTTCCTCCTTTACTTCCTGCTACCGCATCCAACGATAGTTTTGCCAATCGTTTCTCTTCATTATCATCGTTATTAGCTGTCGTTTCCCCTCCTACACCAACCGAATACATTACCCCAAAGTCTTCAGTAACAAACTGAAAGTATGTAGCCGGAGTGAACGACATTATTATTTGTGACATTCGTTGAATATTTTTGAGTGCAATATCATCTTTTTGCAAAACATCATTAATTCTAGTACTTCCTCTATACAAATTGACAGTATTATCATCTTCAGAACTGCCACTAATAATGACAGCTTCATTTTGCATAGCTCCCCTTTCGACACCAGCCTCTATACTACCCTGCAATATAAGTAATGTACCATACAATGCTGCAATTATCTCAGCAACACTCTGTCCCCAATCCCCCGGCATACTGTCAACAAAGAAGTGATTAGCAGCATCAGCTACAAGACATATAATACCAAATATCAAACGTATTCGTGATCCTTCTAAGCCTGGTATGAAGAATCCTGATCCTCGTTCTATTGCAGCAGATGGGCGTGAATATATACCCCGTTCTCGTGCAGATTTAGATGTACTACTGCTTCCTGCAGTATCATCTGATGACGATGCAGATAATGCAAAATACTTTTTGTGCATGGTTTGTGTTGTATAATCTTGAGTGAGGCCGACGGTAGGAACAAAGCCAAAACATAATACTGGGCAAATAAAACAAATAATTACACATATAATGTGCTTCTTCTGTGCATAGCAAAGCGCCATGTTGTGATGGAGAGAGGGTGGTGAGTAAAAAGGAAAGGGGGATATATTGTTTGCTCCCCCTAGAGTAGCGAGTAAACGTTCTTACTCATACAACTCAACGAAAGCATTTCGATGTTGACGATGATTGCCAATACAACTTACATCCAACCCCCAATAATACCTACATAGCAAGGGTAGTGACGACACTATTATGTTATGTTGCAAGCTGAGTTGCAATAGGTGTGTAATAAGCCAGAGACTCTCTATACTGTTATCGTCGGCATCCTACCTAAGTTAGTCTAAGCAAATATTTAATATTATCAATACACAAATAATGAGACAATCAATAACCAAAGGCCAATCAGAATTCTCTCTGGCAATTGCCTCAAGAGCGTTAGCAGCAAGCACAGTTGCCTATTTAGAGCCAAAGTCCAGAGG